>Ga0325402_1002216_pt1 | contig 16902 bp, 16 predicted proteins | sample PopdelMetagenome_22_FD_207212 | JGI IMG/M metagenome (GOLD analysis project Ga0325402, IMG submission 207212) | Populus deltoides microbial communities from Bellville, Georgia, United States - Xylem-PdKOR-R3 | ecosystem: Host-associated > Plants > Phyllosphere > Stem > Wood/Secondary xylem... | reverse complement strand
ATTTCTCCCTTTTCACAGTATATCTCTCTTTATTGCCAGCTCCCCCCCCCCCCCCCCTCTATTTCTAGCTCTCATTCTCTCTCTCTCTCTAACTATCTCTGCGTTTGCGCATGCTCATCTTTTTGACGCAGAAATTTCCGGGTACGTACGTATATTCTTTGACAGAAAGATGGACTCTGATTGTTTCTTTTTTTTAAAAAAAAAAATTTATGGAATTCTGTTAGATCCCTTTTGATTTCGCATTTTATTTTGTGTTTTATGATCTGGGCTTTCGTGATCTTGTTCAAATATTGGTGGGTTTCGTTTCTGTTGATGATCTCAGCTTTGATCTGATTGTAAGTTGGATTTTTTCTTGTTTTGTCTGTTTGTTGTTCTTTTGTTTTTTTGTTTGATGATCTTTCAATTTTGTTTCCTTGTATTGATTTGATTTTTTCTTGGCGCTTAATAGTTGATGATGATCATGATTTTTCATTTAGAAATGATTTGATTAACTTGAGAGCATCATGATGATCTTGATCAAATATATTGGTCAATGGATAATCGATGGTTGATTGAGAAAAATCCCGGGTTTGTTGTCAAATGATGTTTGCTTTTGATAGAAAACGACTAGATCATTGATTGATAAGGTTTGTGCTTTATAATACGGCGACTCAAACTGCAGGCATTTGTTTATCGTATATTGGATGGTGGAATGATTTGCTAAGACTGGTAGGGGTGTCATCTTTTGGAGATAGTTGCTGATCGAGGGTCTTATAGTTTTTGTTGTGATTCTATGTGAATATCTCTGATAGCGGTTGCTTAAGAACCAAAACAACTAGGGAACATGGTAGGTTGCTAGTGGATAGTATGAAAAGGCTCTATATCTAGTTTTAAGAATCGGCAGAACTATCTGAAAACGGATGAAAGTCTGAATACGGATGAAAGTGTGTATAAGAGAAGTGTGATTATTGCTGTTACTAGAAGGCTGATTGAAGATCCCCCAGAACTTGTGCTGACTTTGTTTTGATGCTTACGCTTTCAAGTAGAGATTGCACGGGGAGAAAAAGGTTATAGACAAGTTGAATTGATGGTCATGGTCCTTGTACAAAAGTAGTAGTTCCATATTTTGGGTGTAACATGCAATGAGCCTGGTCAGGAAGTTTGAATTTGTCGATTAACTTCTCACAGTTCATGCACTGTGAATATTGACTAATTCTGGACCAGCATTTGCAGATTTCTTAGAAGAAGAATTACAATTTCTGGTCTGAGATTATGAATAATACGTGATGCTAGGATAATAGTCACATGGTTTCTCATATCATATCTGGTAATTCAAAGTGGGTAGATGACTATCGTATGTGAAGGGGAGTGGGAAATGTTTGAGGGAATGGAATCTAAGGATTTTCAAGGATTATATAATGGGAGTTATATTCATTTAATTCCTAATACTAACATTTTCTTGCTACATGAAGGATAGGTATTATGCTTTGAGCCAAGGCATGTGGGGATCCTGCACCTGCAGGACGTGCCAATAAGATGAGATTGTCAATTACTCATGTATTTCAAAACGGTCTGTCATCTTTCATAAATGGATGATGGATAATATGTAATGGAAACTGGGAGAGCAAACCATACAACCTGACATGGAGCCTATAAGTTGATGGTTCTAGAAAAAAAATAAGAGGGCAAATCTAATGATTGTTGTGCCCATTGCTGAGGACATTATATTAATGGACAAACTTCCGGATATGTGGAAAGAATTGGATGAATGCTGAGCCTTGCTGTGCAAGCTAAATGTTAAAGAAGAGAGGAGAAGATTAGCGTGATCACGTCTAACACAAAAGTTATTAAATCAGAAGTGCTAACAAGATATCCAGCAGTACACAAAAACTTTAGTTAGATGCTTTTGGAAAGTACTGTATTCTTATTCTTATAATATCTATAGCACAGATACATTTTTAGCTTTTTGAATGTCATCAATGCTTGTTTGACACTTCTGGAAACATGTAGGATTCTCCTAATCTGCCCCCCTTCCACTCAAAAATAAATAAAATAAGATAGAACAGGATACCCATTCAGTGTTACACTGCAGCTTTCCAATGCATTTCAGCCTGCCTCCATGAATGCTCCGGAGCCCCTGAAGTGGCTAATCACTGTGGTGTGAGCAAAGACATGCAATTGAGAAACTTTCTGCTCCTCTTTAGCGAACCCCTTCCCAAAGCAAAATAAATAAATAAAAATGATGATGATGAACAGATAAATATACCCTGTTCGTATGGTGTGGGGTAATTTTCATTTAAGATCTTTTGAAAGTATTTAGAGGGAATTCTGATCATTTAGAGTCCAAGTAGTGGAAAATAGTTTCTATTTGTCGTAGCAGTTCTTAGTTATTGACCATGAAATTTGATAGTCATGTAATTCCCCTGATTGATTTGTTCTGGATGCTGCAGTAAAATTATCTTCTTTGTTTGTGAATGGTGCAAAAAATTTGCAGCATATGTAATTTTTCCCAATTATTGATCTTTTAATCTTGCAACAGGCTCTTGTGCAATTTTCAAACAGCTAATAGCTGGGTTTCAAACATTATCCACTCAATTTTTTTCCCATAAAAAGCAATTACAAGGAGGATTTTAGGCAATGTCTAGCTCTACAAAAGCTTTGGATCCTGCGTTTCAGGGAGTGGGCCAGAGACCGTATCCTATACAGAATAAGCAACTTCATACATGAAAATTTGTATCATGCATGTGCTATAACTTTTATCTTGTTGAATGGAGTTGTGAGTGTGTGACTTTTCTTGGTGAAATTTGTTAAAGGTTAAACATTCTCCTCCCTGTTACACTTTAACACATTTTATAGAGGGACTGAAATTTGGCGAATCGAGAATTTTCAGCCAGTTCCACTGCCAAAATCTGATCATGGAAAATTCTACATGGGGGATTCTTACATTGTTTTGCAGGTACTCTCTTTCTCACACTCTTTTTTAATTCTTGTGTCTGTCTTCTATTTTTCCTTAATTTGTCCTCAAATGTATCGTGAACAAAAATTTTGTTGGTGTTGCGGGTTTTATATTTTTTTTATCTATTTATTTCTTTTAGTTTCTGAACCAAAATATCTGCATTAATTGATGGAGTCTTGTAGATATCTTGCTTGAAGAGAGCATGTTAATGTATTTGGATTATTGTAACTTTTATTTTGCTAAGGAGTGAATTCCTTTTGTATCCTCACTTCATCTAATGCTTGCTTGTCCCCTCTTTTTTTTGTAGACAACCCCTGGCAAAGGAGGTGCTTATCTGTACGATATCCACTTCTGGATTGGAAAAGATACAAGTCAGGTGTGTTTCTGACTTTCCGAACTTCCTCTTTAAGGACCTGGTTTTGCTATTATCTTGTCTTCACATATGATTTAAGAATTGAAATTATATTCTCACATAATGTCATAACATTATTACAGGATGAAGCTGGAACAGCAGCTATCAAAACCATTGAACTGGATGCAGTTCTTGGAGGGCGTGCGGTTCAGCACAGGGAACTTCAAGGACATGAATCTGACAAATTTTTGGCATACTTCAAACCCTGTATTATACCATTAGAGGGGGGTGTTGCAACTGGGTTTAAAAAAGCTGAGGAGGAAGCATTTGAAACACGATTGTATGTATGTAGAGGGAAACGTGTTATCAGAATGAAGCAGGTATAACCATGTCAGATCTTGTAATGTGAAGTTCACGAACCCACAATAAAATCTTCTCAAATGTGAATCTGCCACGAGACAGGATCATATGATTCTGGGTTTTGCTTGTGCAGGTTCCTTTTGCCCGGTCATCATTAAATCACGATGACGTGTTTATCTTGGATACTGAGAACAAGATCTATCAATTCAATGGTGCAAACTCTAATATCCAGGAAAGAGCCAAGGCTTTGGAAGTGATTCAGTTTTTGAAAGAAAAGTATCATGATGGAACATGTGATGTTGCAATTGTTGGTAAGTCACCAGGATTTACAATTTCATATCACATTCCTCCTTTCCAGTCCTTATACTTTTCAACAGTCTTACTTTATCCAGCCATGTTTTATTTGTTTTGTGCAATTCTAGTGTTAATATTTATTTGCCTGCTACTTATCTCTACATAATTGCTTTTGTGATGCTAGATGATGGGAAGTTAGACACTGAGTCAGACTCTGGTGAATTCTGGGTCCTATTTGGTGGTTTTGCTCCAATTGGCAAAAAGGTTGTCGGTGAAGATGACATCATCCCGGAGACAACTCCAGCCAAGCTTTACAGGTATTATGATCTTATATGATTTTGTTTGTATATCCTAGTAGAATTACGAGATTGGAAAATTAATGTAGAGTTGTGATTTTTCCTCTTTTTATCTTTTACATTTGTTGCCTATACATGGAAATGTTAACTTCTGCTACTCATCATGTTATGAAGAAAACAAGTACTTTTAGCTGTCGTGTTTATGTTGCCCTTTGCATTCACATTCAGAACTACAGAACTCACTAATAAGCTGAAATATGACACTTAGTGAATCTGCACATGAGCTTAAAAGAACAGTGTTAACTCCTTTACACACACTCCTTGTCATCCGCGTATCAATTATTGGTATGTTCTTGTTGGCATCCAATTAATTTTAATATGCTATCTATTTTTCTGGGATTTCTGGAATCTGTGGCCTGATAGTTGGCATAACATTATGTGTAGTGTATAGTTCCATGATGTCATGTTCAGTGTTATCATTGAAGAATGGAGGTATGCAGCCCTCATACAATAAATTTGTCATCGTTGTAATCTAGCTCCATATAAGCATCTCTCATTGTGCCTTCATTTATTATCTTGGTCTAGATGGTAGGGGTAGAATTTTATAGAAATAAATTATTCTACTAGAACTTCACTGTTTCTCTCGTGGAGGGAATTGTGCTGTAAAAGACTCATCTGATTGCTATTAATTTCCATGACCTCATCAAAATTCAGTTTAACCTTGCACATTCATTTTTATTATCTTCAAAGAGTTAATTTCCTTTATTTTGGAAGAAACATGGGCCCACATTTAATCTGCTTCCAATGTTTTTATGATCTCTCTCACTTATCGACAGAAGCTACTCAATGCTAATTTGTAATCATTGATTCATGTAGCATTACTGATGGTGAGGTGAAGATGGTAGATGGCGAGCTGTCCAAAGGACTGTTAGAAAACAATAAATGTTATCTCCTTGACTGTGGTTCTGAGGTATTTCTTTGGGTTGGCCGTGTAACACAGGTGGAGGAGAGAAAAGCTGCTAGTCAGGCTGCTGAGGTAGAGACATGCATATATTTCTTCATCAAAACAAGAATATGAAATCCCATCTCCAAGGCTGTTTTGCATTTCTTCTCTACACAAAATATGGGATCTCATTTCCAAACTATTTTTGCAGGAATTTGTGGTGAGCCAAAACAGGCCGAAAGCTACTCGCATAACCAGACTGATTCAAGGTTATGAGACACATTCGTTCAAGTCAAACTTTGATTCTTGGCCTGCTGGATCCGCAGCTCCTGGTGCTGAAGAGGGAAGAGGGAAAGTAGCAGGTAATGATCACATGCTGAGAGTTGAATTAAGCAACATATTTTGGGTAACATTATTAAATTTGGTATACTGTGTGATGGTAGCTTTGCTGAAGCAACAAGGTGTTGGTCTCAAGGGTATGACAAAAAGCGCTCCTGTAAACGAGGAAGTACCACCTTTGCTTGAAGGAGGTGGAAAGATGGAGGTTTAGTTTGGGTCCCTTAAATGTGTTTTGGGAATTTTTGATTCGTAGGCTTGTTAAAATCAATAATTCTTGGAACATTGAATTCTGTTTGGTTTGCAGGTATGGTGCATCAACGGCAGTGCAAAGACTCCATTGCCAAAGGAGGATATTGGTAAATTTTATAGTGGAGATTGCTACATCATACTCTATACCTATCACTCTGGTGATAGGAAAGAAGATTACCTTCTCTGCTGTTGGTTTGGAAACAATAGCATAGAGGTAATTTATATTGTTGAAGTTGGGTTAAGACAATTGAAAGAAGTATGGGTAGTGATGGAGATGTCTCCAAGCAAATAACATAAACGGTTTTGGAGGGTTCTTGTGCTTGTAAAAACAGATACATTGTACATTCTTCCACTCCCTTGGCATCGTGCACACATTGTTTTGCTATGAATGTGAAACAAATTCAAAAATACCAACTCCTGCGCGATGTACTGCATTTTGACTTTGTTTGTTCCCTATTTCACTCAAATATTTTCTTAATCACTTAAACTATGGTAGTTATCAATGTCACTTTGCCATGTCATGATTGCTGCACAGAAGAAATGCCTATAAATTTATCTGTTGATTGTATCGCCTTATATCAGTGGACTTCATTTGGCTAGTTTAATATCGAGTTCTGTGGTTGCCCAATCCAGGAGGACCAGAAGATGGCTGCTCGGCTGGCTAATACAATGTCCAACTCATTAAAGGGCAGACCTGTACAGGTACGATACAATCTGAAGTTAAATTGTGGATATTGCTCCTATGACTTGCATATAATAGTTGCTTCTTGCAGGGTCGTATTTTTCAAGGTAAGGAGCCTCCACAATTTGTAGCACTTTTTCAGCCTTTGGTGATCCTCAAGGTGCACATTTTAAATCTTTTACAATTCCTGTGTTACAATTTAAGTCTCAATTATTATTGTAATGATGATTTTTTTTGTTTGGTTAGCTGTAAACAAATTTGCTTTGATTCCTCTTCAGGGTGGTCAGAGCTCTGGTTACAAGAATTCTCTAGCCGAGAAAGGATCGCCAGATGAAACCTACACTGCAGATTCTGTTGCACTCTTTCGGATATCTGGAACTTCAGTTCATAACAATAAGGCTGTGCAAGTTGAAGCAGTATGTGGTCTGATCATTGAGCTTTTCTTTTCTGCTGATAGATTTTGTTTATCTTGAAGTCTACTATGAAGATATTTTAGTAATTTGGAGACCACAATTCTTCTGTTCACTATGGTCAACAGTCTGTTACAGTTTTAGAAACGATTACCTTTTTTCCCATCTGAACAATTCAAAATTTCTCCAGTTTTTCTTTTAAAGTGAATAGGAAAGATCCATCTTCACATTCCTTCAAAAGCTTTTTGAGCATAATCTTAATACCTCATTGCATCAATCACTGTTAAAAGAAAAGGAGTAGCACTAACAGTTATGTATACCCCATCAAATTATTCTCTTTCAGGTGGCAACATCATTGAACCCTGCAGAGTGCTTCCTTCTGCAATCTGGCTCGTCAATTTTCACCTGGCATGGGAATCAAAGCACCTTTGAGCAGCAGCAGCTAGCTGCAAAAATTGCTGAATTTTTGAAGGTACCATCCTTACTGGAATTGTAACCTTTCTGATTTTGTTAAAACCTGTTTTCCTATTGGAAAGAATATCAATGGCTTGTTTTAAACGCTTAATTAAAAAAGTACCTATAAAACAGGAACGTGATACAAAAATGATACCTGATATTTCAAATTTAGCTGTGTTACTTTTCATTTTATTTCACACATCAAAGGAAGTAGTGATATTTTTAAATCTGTAATATCAGATATTCTCCAATTTTTTAATGAATTCTTGATATTTGGATTTCACTAAGCAATTAGTTAATATTAAAATTTACCTTGGGAATGGGACCTATTAAATACGAATGCACATACTTACACAAAAATAGAGCTGCAGCACATTTAGTTAAAATTGCATTTCAGTTGCCATGTGTCTCCTGTAGTTTCTCTTATTAAAGGTCTTTTTATTTGATTGTCATCTTACTATCACGAACAAAATTTCATTTTTGTCTTTTATTTGATCGTCATCTTACTATCACTTGCCTCACTAATTCAGCCAGGAGTTGCTTTGAAACATGCTAAAGAAGGAACTGAAAGCTCGTCTTTCTGGTTTGCCCTTGGAGGCAAACAAAGTTACACCATCAAAAAAGTTTCTCCAGAAACTGTCAGAGATCCTCACCTGTTCGAATTCTCCTTAAATAAAGGTGACATTTCTAATTTTGAAACTTGGCTGATACTCTGAAATTTTCATTTATTTTCTTTTGAAATAAATCTGATCGAAACTGTCATCTGAGATTTTTAAGTAGCTGAAATAACATTCTAACTGGGCTTTTTTATGACCATTTTTGTTGCTACGTGGATTGCCAGGGAAATTTCAGGTGAGTTCTAGATTTTAAGTGCGGTTGAAAATTCTTGCTATACAGCTTCTTAGTGGCTTCTCATGTTCAATTGGGCAGGTTGAGGAAATTTACAACTTCTCTCAAGATGACTTGTTGACTGAGGATATCTTGATACTTGATACACATGCAGAAGTGTTTGTTTGGGTTGGCCAGTCTGTAGATCCCAAAGAAAAGCAAATTGTTTTTGATATTGGCCAGGTAGTGCTTAAACTGTTCTGCTTTTGTCAGATTTTTCCTGTCAATGTTACTTACAGTATATGTTCCTTTGCAGAAATACATTGAGATGGCTGTATCTCTGGATGGTTTGTCTCCATTTGTACCACTGTATAAAGTTACCGAAGGAAATGAACCATCATTCTTTACAACATACTTTTTGTGGGATCCCATAAAAGCCACTGTATGTACTGAATCAAGCATTATTTATCTTTTCTCAAGTCATATTATTTTATTATCTCACTATTGAAATATTGTCATTGAGAATAGTAAAATCCAGAATGTTATGAGTGGCATATTTATGAAGGAGTTGAGGTGGGTGCTGTGCACGTGGATGAATTCCCAGGAATCCTGTTATTGGGTAGGATAATAGAAAATGTAGTTTGCATTACTTAACAAAGGCTTAGCTTGGTAGTACAAGTAGATCATTGATGGAATGCCTATATAGTCACCTCCAAACGTTTACACTAACATGATCAAGTTAGGTGAGTCTCATTAAAAACACAACTAAACAAGTTACGGTGGATGAAGTGAGAACTTGAGGCATCAGGAAGCTTGTGCGGAAGTTAGTCTCCTAGACAAGGGTAGAAGCTCAAGTCTTTTCACCATGTCAATGGGAACGGGATGAGAATCATTTATTATAAATAGGTTCTAGAAATAGAATCAAGGCAAAAGGATTTTTTAGTCCAATTGGATATCAGTTAAGGGGACTATTCTACCTTGCCTAGAGTGTTTGTGAAAGTTTGTTGAATTCCACTTCACTCATACACTACATCTCCACAAAATCTAAGGGCTTCCCTATATTAAAAAAATCAGTAAAGGAACTTCAACACTAGCTCCTCTACTCTACTTGGGCCCGCCCATTATTAACCATTTACCAAAAAAAAAAAAATTACACCACATGCCCGGAGCTTTTAACTTAAACAATGATGATCATGATTATGAAGACAAACTTTGGAGCTCGGAATATGGATGTGTCATTTGTAAAAAAAAAAAGAAAAAGAAAAGAAGAAAAGGAAATAAAGAAACAAGCAAACGTGGTTTGGATCTTAAGATTAATACTCTGTTATTCACAAAATTCTTTGTTCACATATATCCCATGTTCAATAACTTGTTCTTTTGTTTGTATGTTTAAAAAGTTTGTCCTTGCATTGCAGGTTCAAGGAAACTCATTCCAAAAGAAGGTTGCATTACTCTTTGGGTTAGGACATCACGCTGTGGAGGTAAATACGTTGCTTGATGCAAAAAGCTGGTACATAACTTGGCGATTGATAGATAACTGTACCATTTGTTGTTTGAATGAATTTAAACTAATTTTTTGTCTTTATAATAAAATGTCTTTATTTCTTTTACTGTTGAATGCTATGATGAGACTTTTCTGTAATCCTGTTCTCCCAAGTTTTTTCTCCACTATGTAAGTAGCTTCCTTTGGCTACTTTTCTTCTCCTCAATCCCACGAACTATGTTGACTTTGTGTCTTTCGTCTTGCTATTCTTGTTCTCCCTGTATGTGCTAATGCAGTTGAGTCAGGTCTTACATGCAATGTTGGTGTTGACGTTGATGATGATGCAATGCATGATTATTTGTTTGCAGGACAAGTCCAATGGAAATCAAGGAGGGCCAACCCAACGGGCTTCAGCATTAGCTGCCTTGTCTTCTGCATTTAATCCATCTTCTGGAAAGTCATCACATCTGGTAAATATTTTGTTCGTGCAACTGAGTGTGGTAAATTGCCTTTCATCTTTTCTCTGACTTTGTAGGAGTCTGCTTTCTGTCTCTTTCAATGTTAGCTGCATACTGTTTTGTATGTATTCATATTTCTTTATTCAATGGGTTGCTTCTTTCTTCCCTTCTGGTAAACAAGTCATATGCTTTCCAAACAACTGACAAACCAACAGTGAGGAAGAGTATGGCTGGCCTTTTGTCCTTTCATGTTCTCAATAGGTCCATGGAGGTCACATTTTCTGGTTAATTAGAGTCTTGGTAATTGAGTAAATTTTTTTTTCATAGTGGCATAATTCTAATTCTTTTGGTTTTCCTCTCTTTGACCGGAGTCAGCTGGAAATTTGATGGGTACAAAGCACTGTCTATGCATGTTTTGTTGCTTTTACGAGCATCTGCTGCCGATCAATGTTGTATATTTTCACCTAGAATTTGCGTTTGGATGTATGGTTAGGTTTCTGACATTAGCTTCTTGCTCATATGACTTCTGTTTATTTACATGTTTTTCTTGCAATTTCTTTGAAGCATGCTTATATTATCGAAGCTCTCGTACCCAACAGTGATGATGTATGTGTGTGTTAAGAATTCATTTACTGAATCATTTTTTTGGCCTAATGATGTGGATGTGATTTGAGGTGCAGGATAGGTCTAATGGGTCCAGTCAAGGAGGGCCGACACAGAGAGCTTCAGCTTTAGCTGCCTTATCCTCTGCATTCAATTCATCCCCAGGATCGAAAACTACTGTTCCAAGGCCATCTGGGATTGGTCAGGGATCACAAAGAGCTGCAGCTGTTGCTGCTCTTTCATCAGTTCTTACTGCTGAAAAGAAAACACCCGAAACCTCTCCTTCTCGTAGTCCTCGCTCAGAAACTAACCTTCCTAGTAAGAAATCATCTTTTTGCGTGTTTCAGATGGCGGTATCTTAGATATGAAGAAATCACAGTTGCTTTTAAAATGTCTATCTTATTCTGCAATAGTATATTTTTTTCTGTTGAGAATTAAGAATCTCCAATTTAATTTGATCTCTCATATGTATATGAATTGAACAATCTAAGACATTTATGCACTTGTAGCTGAAGGGAAAAGTGAAACACAATATGAAGTAGAGGGTTCTGAAGGAGTTGCAGAAGTCAAGGAAATGGAAGAGACTGCATCTGTACCTGAAAGCAATGGGGAGGATTCAGAAAGAAAGCTAGATACAGAACAGGAGGAGAATGATGATGGGAATGGTCAAAGTACATTCAGTTATGATCAACTGAAGGCTCACTCTGACAATCCTGTAAAAGGAATTGATTTTAAACGGAGAGAGGTTGGTCCTATTCTCAAATTTGTTACTTCACTTGAATTTGTTATCCGGATTGGAATTCAAGTTTTTCTCTGCTTGAATTTTCAGGCTTATCTATCAGACGAGGAGTTCCAAACTGTTTTTGGGGTGACAAAAGAAGCATTTTATAAAATGCCAAAATGGAAGCAGGACATGCAGAAGAAGAAATTTGATTTATTCTAGAGATCATATCAAGTCCATTAAAGGGATTATTTTTCTACCCTTTTGTGCTCTAACTCAAATTTCCTCGATCATTATGGTCTCGACTGCTCTGTTGGAAAACTGTGCTTTCATTGGTGGTGAGCCATGCCTGGCTTGTTTTGTCTAGCATCTCACTAGTTAATCCTTGATGATGGAGCGTAGCAGTGATTGGTAAAGCGGTATTGATTGTGATTATGCATGAAGAGTGAGTTTTGCCCGTGTTTTTTTCCTTTAAATCTACCTCTGCCTCTTGTATTGATACCAGACTGTAGTCTCTGGCAGTTGGGAGGTCAAATTCTTTTATTTGGTCACAGAGTATCTCATTGGTGATTATTTGACTTTATTCTTCCCTCTTTTTAATCTTTTTTATTTGTTGAGAAAAAAGGGTGTATATGTACTGCACTTGTAATCAAATTCCAGTATACAGGAACCGAAAGTTGTTGTTTGGATGGAACAAGCATGTATGGTTGTGTGTAAAGAGTTATTCAGTAAGCTTTCATACCTTTCAGTCTTAATGCTATTATGCGATCTGTTTGTTTCCTTTCAGGTGCGCTCCCAAGTTTGTGAGATCCTTCAGTAATGGAGTTCTTAGGAGTCACTTTTGCATGAATTTTTAGCTCTTTCCTTTTGAGTTATAATTCTTAAGTTGTTTTTCATATATAATTTATGATAAAAATGAGTTATTTTGATTGCATTAACATTATTCAGAAAACAAAAACCATCACCTCGTATAAATTGATTTGTGGTGTTGGTGTCTTGCTCCATGGATGGATGATCCTTGTCTTCTGATGGGTCTCCCCGTTTTTTGGAGCTAGCCTATACATTGGTGGGTTGATGCTTTGATCTAAATTAATTATAAAAAAAATATTAAAATATCAAAATAATATTATTTAAAAAGAAATATTTAGTTTTAACCATTTCAATCAAATTATAGATTAATATCCTAGGTCAACCAAATCAAATTATAAATTGATATTATTTTTAACACTTGGTTTAAGGAATTGATTAGTGGGGTTCTAAAAATTATTTTTAACATTAGCGCATTTACAAATATAAAAAAAGTATTAATTTAAAGTAAAAAAATAAAAAAAAATTAATTTTTTTAAAATAAAAAAATATTAATAGCATCGATTTATTCACTCACGTGAACAAAAGTTTTGGAGTACCCCATACGTACAATCTTGTCTTTTAATTTTGAAATCCCAAGGAATGTTCTCGTTTACTTTTTTGCCCACAAAGCTAATTAGGTTTCACATGTTGCTTTATTAGGCCATAACGTTTACTTTTTTGCCCACAAAGCTAATTAGGTTTCACATGTTGGATTATTAGGCCATAAAAGTTCTGTTAATTATTATATTTAATTAGATTATTAAAATCTCCCCGTGACAATTAATTAATAGACTAGAACGTTCTATCATTATTTTGTTGATCATGTGAAGAAAGAGTCGTAAAGCCAGCATCTGTGGGATTAATTTTCTTCTTGTAGACATTCAATCACATGCCCACATCCTTTTGGAAAGTGATCAAACAAAATCCCCGATGATAATAACATAGAGTTGAATCATATTTAAGGTGAATAAATAAAGCATTTATTAAGAAATTCTAATATACTCATGAAGTAATTACTAATATTTAACCATGAGATGTATAGCTCACTTGGTTAGGTTTTGGGTTTGCTTTCCAGAGATCACCAATTCGAGTTTTACAAACTTTAGAGCTACTGGAAGCTCACATGGTCGTTAACTTCAGGGTCCGTGGGATTAGTCGAGGTGCGCGTAAACTGACCCGGACACCTATGTTAATTTTAAAAAATATATTTATTTAATAGGAGAAAGATTGATACGAGATGGGAAAAAAAAACATATAGTTTTTTAAAAAAAATAGGTGAAAATATTTTTATTGTCTTTTATAGAGTTGAGCATACTTCTCTTTTTCCAACCAATATTTGTCTCATCATTTAAAGTGAGCTCATAGAGTAAATATTATTAGTTATTTATTGAATGTTTCAAAAATATTTTGCCTTTTGTCTAATTATTATATCTTTTTTACTTGAAAAAAAAAAACCTCTCATGCTGATGATTGATGAGATGTAATGGATAACAAACATTATAATATATCAATGTAGGTGGATCAAAAAAGAATGTAGCTCATACTGGAGTCTGCACCATTAAGCCATCTTTATTGGTATTAAATTAATTAATTGCAAAGAATGTAGCTTGTGGAGGAGCGGCCTACAACCTTTCGGCCGAGTGTCATACCAAACCCTCTGTTGGAAGTAAGCTATCTCAAGTTTATTTCAAGCTTGTTTTTGTGTTTTTAAACAAATTTAATTTTTTATTTTTTATTTTAAATTAATTTTTTAATATTTTCAAATTATTTTGATGTATTGATATCAAAAATAATTTTTTTAAAAAAAATATAACTTTGATGTATTTCCGAATTAAAAGTATTTTGAAAAGTAACCGTCATCACACTTACAAACACTCTTTTAGTGTGATTGGCATGAAAAAATATTAAATTAATATTTTTTAATAATTTTAATTTACTAATCTCAAAAATATATTTTAATGTATTCTCAAACAAAAAATACTTTACATCACAATATCAAATATATTTTATTTAGCAGTTTCTTTAATTTAATTCAAATTTTACCTTCATTTTTAAACTTTAAAAATAAAAAATAGGTGATCTCCCGAAGTTAATCATATCGGTGGGTGCTTCCTATTTTATTTTTTTGAAAAAAGAAATTAATCCTTAGATTAGTTTGAAGATAACATTTGAAAAGTGAAACTATTCTAAAAATAAATGATTTTTTTAAAACTCAATTACAATACCCAAGTCTTTGGCGTGAAGTATGTGTTGGAGTAAATTCAAATTGAAAGCGATGGTGCTAATGTTCGAATGGGACCATACTAGTGTTTCTAGTTTCAACCCCAACGGACGATTTAAGAACATTAATTATAGGAAATATCTAACTACCTTCTTTAACATGAATTGTCTACCTTAACTAAATCGAGAATGGACTCGTTCTTGCCCCCACGGCAGCTACGAAGCCTACTCCTAGGTTTGAATTGGACTGCACTGCACTTGGACACCCTTTTTTTTCCCCATAGTTTAGTGATATTCTTGTGTCGGTTTTAGGATATTAAAATAAGTTTCCTTAAAATTTTGTGGAGTATAACTCAATTGATTAAATTTATGTTTTTTTTATAAAAATTATCAATTTAAATCTCACAAATCTTAGAACTACTAAAAATTTACATTATCATTAACTTTAAATCCGTAAAATTAGTTGAGGTGTGTTTAAGTAGGTCCTAACACCTATATTAATCAATAAAATAAAATAAAATAAGTCTACTCTGGCTACGTTAAAAGCAAATTATATGTTAATAATGGATTTTTCTTTCTAATTATGCCCTTTATAGGATGCAAAAAACGTGTATTATTTTTTTTATTATTTGTAATAGCATCATAAATATCCTTTTTCTTGTTTGGTTCTAACACGCGTCGAAATGGAAATATTCTCTAATAAGACGAAATTGCTGCATGAAGGTCAGCATCCAATGAAGCTAGCTCTCTCTCTCTGTCTCCGAAGGATGAAATTCTAAAAATTAGAAAAGTAAAAGCAAAAAAAGCATCCAAAGGAATGAAAACTGACCCTCCAGCAAGAATAAAGCTGCATAGTTATCATATTCAACATGGCCTCACAAGTTAACTTGAAAACTCATTGCTTCATAGCCTAATTTGAAGGGGGTTTATCATTGAACCGAATTGAACTCAAGCAATCCAATCATGTTTGGATGGATGCAATTAACCCGGCCGAACTCAATCCAGACCTGGCTTGGCCAACGATATCACCTTTAGTTTTTTTTATCTAAAATGATATCGTTTTGATTGGTTTAAGTTAATTAATCAACCTGTAAATCCACTCAATAGAACCACAATCCAAACATCGAGTTGTGTCAAACCCCAAACCCGGTATCATAACTATTACATTCGAGTCACAGAGAAATTCCACAAATGGGGGGCACGCACCATTGAATTGTAAAATCTTCAATTCATACAAACAATTACTACAAAAATAGTCAATATCCTGACACTACTTCAAACAGCTAAGGTCACGAAAATGCAAGGAAACCTTCAGAAATCTAAACTTAAATGACTAAAAATCCACAGGGCAAGAGTAGTAATCTTTAACATGTCAGCCCTTTAAAAATGGCAAAGAAAAAGGGACTAAACATACCAGCAGCTCGTTAAACCCTTATCAGAATTCAGAACCTTATTTAATTCTTTCAGCCATCTTCCCCCCTTTTTTATTCCTTTCTTCTAATGCCATGTGAATACATTTACTAGCTAGCTAGGGTTTGCTTGGTTGGGCAAGAGCTCGCTATAAAAGTGAAAGCAAAGGTGCTTGACTGATACGTTTCATTGCTTTTCATGCCTCGAAATAAAACCGGAAGAAGAAGATCACAATTCATAAGCACGTGTAGTTGCTTTACATTCTCTCCACCACCCTCTCCCTCTGACTTTAACTTCTTTATGCAGAAATGAGCAGCAATTCTAGCAATTTTTTTTTAAAAAAAGAAACTATACCTAAATTGCCGGGTTAACTCGTGATCCAGGTATTTTATGGTCCAAGTTGATCCAAGTTTCAACAAAAATTAAGAGAGAATTAACTCGGTATGACCCGGTCAAAAACTCAGACTAGCCTACAACCCGGTCAACCCAAGCAAAATCCGGTCAAAACCCATTAATTTTTTTTTTTTATATATAAGCCGAGTTAACCTAAATCAACCCATTTAATCCATACTTGATCCAGGTCTGACCCGGTGGCATTTAAAAACTATGAAATCAAGTGTCCAGCCTTTGCTTTCACCATTTTTTGGTACAAAGATCCATTCTTTACGAATGGGTCATCAAAGAGGGATCATTAGCGTGCGTAATTAAAGGTTATTTATAGCATCCTTTTTCAGAAAATCAACAATCAATTACATAAAGTAGGCAAACATTTAGGAACATAATTATAAAACGTTGACCAGAGCATCCATTTTTTTTGTCTCCCACTTTCGCATTAAACCTCTTCTTTTTTTCATTATGTTTTTAAATTTAAATTTAATATTTTTTTTCGGTGATAAATAAAATCTTGAGATCATCGTAATTAAGATTTTTTTTCAACAAACTCAAATATCATTTTAAAATCATGAGATCATCGTAATTAAGATTTTTTTTCAACAAACTCAAATATCATTTTAA
>Ga0325402_1002207_pt1 | contig 16923 bp, 7 predicted proteins | sample PopdelMetagenome_22_FD_207212 | JGI IMG/M metagenome (GOLD analysis project Ga0325402, IMG submission 207212) | Populus deltoides microbial communities from Bellville, Georgia, United States - Xylem-PdKOR-R3 | ecosystem: Host-associated > Plants > Phyllosphere > Stem > Wood/Secondary xylem... | reverse complement strand
GTTCAAATCTTGATTGGTATGGTCTTAGAAATAAATATTAAAAAAAAAACAGTAAATTTATATTAATCTCTATTATCCTCCATTTATTTTTAACAACAAAAGTACAAACCTACTGTAGGAGTGGGGACTGGACGTGAATAGACCTTCCAAGTATCACGTGATTAATGACAGAAAATTCATTCCCGTTGAAGGAAAAAAAAAAAAGAGGAGTGGACAGAAAAACCATGCCCTGCATTGACTTTCTCTGGTCTCCATTTCTCAGTCTTCTTTTCCCTTTTCCTATTTGGTGTTGATCAAAATCGAATCTTGGACTTTTATTATTTTTGAAGTTCAATTAGTTTTTTAAATTATTTTTTTCTTGAATAAATATTTTTTAATATTTTTCATGATTTTAATATATTTATAGAAAAATAAAAAATAAAAAATATCTTACTGGTGGAGGCAGTAAGGTATATTCCAAATAATTCTTTTGTTATTATCAAATAATTACAATAAATCAGTTTTTTATATATTTTTTATTATAATAAAATTACTTAATTACTATTTAAGATTAAAAAAAAAATAACTAACATCAAAGGGCTAATATGTCATTTTCTTAAACATGGTAAAATAATAGGCTTCCTTCTAAAATAAAAAATTGTTAAGCTGTAAGGGTTTTTTTGTACTTTCAACTTGGAATTTTTGATATTTTAATAAAAATAAAATATTATTTTAAAAAAGTTAGTTGGCGAGTGCAAACCAAGCGCCAACCAGTGAGAGATGCCTGTGTCATTTAGGTGGCACATGAGATGTCTTCTGGCGATCTAACGGTAGCTTTCAATGTGTCATTTGAATCATCTCATCGACACCTCCAATTTATTTCCAACGAGCTTTTCTTCTTATTATTTTTTCCCTCCTCGATTTTTATGCTTGCTTTACAATTTTTCAAAGCAGTCTTTCAATTTGTTTTCCCTTCAAATCGCATCAATGTTATTTTGATTACTATTTTTTTCACTTTGAATAATTTATAAAATTATAATTATTTTTCAATTTCATTGTCCTTTAATTTTTCTTCATTTATCATATTTGGACTTCGGGTTTTTTTTATCCTTATCCTTATTTTTATTTATTTTATTTTTCAATCACGTCCCTCGTTATTTTATTTCATTTGATTTGTATACCAGATTTGGTTTTTATTTTTTTATTACTATTTTTTTATTATTTTCCTGATTTATTTTATTTTTCAATCTCATTCCTTGTTGTTTTATTTCATTTATTTTTTATACTAGACGTGGTCCTTGTGTCTTTTGATTGCGATTTATTTTGTTTTTTAATTTTTAATGATTCAGAGTTTTGCTTTGTGAATTTTTTCAAATTTGCTTTCTGTGGAGTAACTGATCTCATGACTCGGGGTATAATTTTTTAAAATTAACCTAATTTGACTTTGATTATTTTTTTAATTATTTGTTTTTCAATTTGATCATCTGACATTAGGTTAATAGGCCTCTAACTTCATGATTTTGTCACTTTCCTTTCTATATATTTATCTCAGTTTTCATATCATAGATCACAAGTTAGTCGAGTTAACCCAAGTTAACTTGGGTTTTTTTGTATGTTTTTTAATCAATAATTTTTTTAAAATTTTGCCTTTCATTATTTGATTTGCTTGAGAGTTGACTTCCATTATTTTATTTAATTTTCTTTTAGAGGGTTATCTTAACTTCACAATTAGATTGCGAATTTGGCATAATGACTCAAGTCAGAGTTTTTTGTTCTTTTTAAAAATTAATTTTTTAAATTTTTTTCTTCAATATTTGATTTGATTTGTTAGTAATTAAACTTTTGATATTTTTTTCTCTTTTCATGAGGTTATTTATTTTTTATTTAAATTTTACTTTGTTATGAAATGATATCATTAAGATATTTTAAGAATATTTAGAAAATATTTCTCACAAGTTTTTATTTATTTTATTAGTTATTGTTGTGGTTTTTTTATTATCATTAATTTTTGTTTATAATCACATCATTAAATTAATCAAATTTAATAAAATCATTCAAAATGACAGCTGAGGTGTCAAGATTATTATTTAAAAAAAAATGCAATCATTATCTATATATTTGATTTTTTTTTTTGCATCAGATAAAATTTAAGTCATTAGCAGGGAGCGCAAGCCATATCTAATGATTACTGTACGAGAAATAGTACATTAAAAAGAAAAGGAACCCTATGTTTAGCTAGTTTGGATCCTGACCCTTCATCTTTCTTGAAATCTGGATCAAATAAATAAAATCTACGAACCTGAAAGCAACTTCCCTCGAGTCTACACTGTGAAACAACATCATCCTACGAGTTAGAGAGGTAGGCGAAACTCACGAGATGGTCCCCAAATGCTGTTGAGGCGGTAATAACCAGCCTTGGGATGTCGCTGTCAACTTCCCTTAATTAACACACTAATGGGCTGGACAACATGTGTGTCTTCTGTTTAGTGGGCTTCAATGCCAACCACTAAAGTCCTTTTTCCCGCATAATTAAGCCCACTGTTAAATTCCATTGAGTACCCGCTAAATATTACTTTATCATGGATAGTCATTTTCATTTCGGTTTTTTTTTAAATAATTAAATTAATTTTTTTTTTAAAAATCAAAACTGATTTAAACTAATTGGTTTCAGTTCAGTTTTTTTGATAAAAACCGTTTCAAATCAATTTGGCTTGATTTTTTCGGTTTAGCTTAGTGTTTTTGGTTTGGCTCGGTTTTGACTCATTTTTTTTCTGTTTTTTTTTTCAGTTGGGGTTTGGTTTTGTTTTTTTTGTTTTAAGTTTATAAAACTGAACCGGTCAGTTTTTTCAAAATTTTAATTGGTTTAATCAGTCGGTTCGGTTTTTTTTGTTAATTTTTTTCTGATTTTCTCGGTTTAATCGGTTTTTTAGTTTTTTTGCTTACCCTACTTTATTGTTTAGTTTTTTTACATAAATTATTAGGGGCAAGCTCGGGTTTAGGATTTTTTTTTTAAGTTAACTAAATTTTTATTAGATCAAATTGTATCGATTCTTTTTCATATTTTTTCTTAACCATCATCAATTTAAATCTTAAATTAATCAGTTACATTGGTCTGAATTTTATAACTATGATGTTTTAAGGTTACAATTTAGTTACAATTTAGGTAGGGTATTCATGGTTTATAACTATGATGTATTATGGTTATAATTTAGGTAGAGAATTCATGGCATTTCAATTTGTGTCTTTATTGGTTCTCCCATGTGGTTGTTTTAACTTTTAAGAGGTTAAGTGAATATCCGATAACGAACATTGCAGTTTAACATCTACTACATGGAAGGAAGATTCAGCATTGATCTTGAGTTTGAAATTTAATATATTTATGAGAGTTGAATTTCTTAAAAGTAAATATGATATTGTGTAAATTTTATTGTAGATGAGTTGTGTAAATTTTTATGTTTTTTCAATTTCAATACTTCAATATTTTTTCAATTCAATTTTCATACAAAAATTTATTTTTGTTGTTTTTTAGATTCTGGTCCAGAAAGCGAAGAGAGAAAGAGGTTGCCAAATTTTGAATGTAAATAGAGAAAAATATCGTTAACTTCGATTTAGGTCATCAAAATGGATGATATTTGTGTCAAATGATTTCATTTGACGAGGAAAATTCATATTAAGTGTTTTTTTTTACTTTTAAAGTTCGTGGAAAAACGGATTTTAACTTGGGTTAATTTTGATTTTTGGGGTAATTTTTTTAGAATATAAATAGGTTTATCACGGTTCTTACGATATTTTATAGGTGTTTTGGGTCAAAAACGATGTTTTGAATAAAAAAAACTTAAGTCCCGATTTTGTTTGGAAAGCCTCTTTTAAATAACGATTATTTTTTTAGTTATACATTTAAATTTAAAAAGTTTTTCTAATTCATTTATAATTTTTTTTTATCTCTTATAGGTGAATTTTTTTTGAAAATAATTAAAAAATTATTTTAACATAATGTCTCTAATACATGCAGCATTGCATGATAATGTTTTTTCCTTTTATTTTATTCGATAAATTTAATTTGTGTATCTATTTATATCTATTTATATTATTATTTTTTTAAATAAAAAATATTTTAATAAATAAATTTAGCAAATACAATAGAATAAATATTTTTTTTTAAGATTAAATTTTTAATTTATATATGTTTCAACTAATATAAAATGATATGTTGTTAGGACGATATAAGCAACAAGAAAATGATTGATTGAAAAAAAACTAAAAATCAAACACACACTTCTTGAAAAAAAAAGAAAAGAAAAAAGAAAGAAATAATCGAATCATACCCGTCACAAGATCGGGATTCAACTTTTAATATTATATGAATTTTTCAATAGATTGGAGGATGGCATTCTTAATTTTTTTTTCCAATGAAAATACATTGTTGAGATCTAAGCGGAAGGGCGGCAGGACAAAGAAAGTCAAGCATGAAGGGGCAAAGAACAGAAGCTGGCACCATCTAAGCCTTGGGATTAAAAAAAGGAGACATGTTTTTTTAAGGATAAAAATTACGTCCTTTATTTAATTATTTTTTTTTCCGTGACGAGAGTGGATTACAACTTTGAAGACCTCACATCTCCACCCTTCAATTTTTTAATTTTTTTTTAACAATAAGGTATTCTTTTCCATTAATTCTTGAGCAAGCCTTCAATATACGATTTAATCCATTCTTGATGCTCTTTTTTTATGATAATAAATCAAGATAAAAATGTGAAAAAAAAATCTAGGAATTATATAATTAAAATCTTGAAAAACTTTCTTTAAAAGAATACAATGTATATTTAACATCGGAGATTTAAAATCAGTATTAGAAAATAATATAAATTATATTTTTGTACCTCATCTAATAATTTAAACTTTTGAGTATTTTTGACATGGTATCAGAGTTTTAATAACCAAGTGGTCACGAGTTCGAATTTCTCCATCCTTATTTATTTGATAAAAATCAAGTACAAGGTAATATGAGACTGTGCAAGTTTCAAACCCAAAAATCTTTTACTTGAAGGGATGTGTTAGAGAATAATATAAATTATATCCTGAAATCTCATCTAATAACTTAAATTATTAAATTGAAATGATTATTTGATAATTACATATATTTCTTATGAAATAGTATGTTAAATCCATGACTTAAATTTTTTTATTACCTAATAGAAGTTCATATTTTGTTATGTCACAACAGTAATGGTTATGTGGCTCTCGTTGCAAACTCAATGAATGCTGTTACACTTTAAGGAATTTTTTTTTAAAAAATTATTTTCATTTTCTTGGTTTATGTTATATTTAACCATTAATTAATTTATGTAAATACAAATCTTAATATATAATTAGATTATTTAATTTATGCATAGTTTTAGGTATTTGAGTTTTGTATATTTCAATTGCATTTACATGCATTGCATGACTATATCAAAATACAATTTTTCAGTAGTTAAGAGTATTATCAAATTAGTTGAAGCATCAACCGATATTTTTTTTTCAATGATTTTAAGAATATATCTTTTTACATCGATTTAATATATTCAAAATAATAATAATTTTCTAGTTTTTTTATCTCTTAATATATAGGGTTTGGATATACTTGAAAAAAATAAAATGAAAATAATATAGAAATATAGATAAAATGAACTTCTTTTGCTTTTGAAAATATAAAAATCTATTCTACAATTATCTTATATAAATTTTATTTTTATATTTTTATATTCATTTTAATAAATAAATAAATTTATAATTCACGTAAAGTGAATGTTGAGAGTGTAATAGATGTTTTTTTTAAAATATTTTTTTCTTAAAAATACATTAAAATAATATATATATATATATTTTAAAATTTATTTTTAATATCAACGTATCAAACCAATTTAAAATATTAAAAAAAATTAATTTGATTTTTTTTTAAATTTTAACAAAAAAAAAAATAAATTCAATCTCAAAATTCCTCAGGGCAAATAATCAAAGCATATGGACATGCAACCTCATCATGACAACCAACCTCCATCTTTTCCATCTAATTTAATTTCTTTAATCTTCAACACAAAAACCACACCAAATAAAAAAAAGAAAGTCCAGAGCAGAAACCTTTTCTTACAGTCTCCAAAATCTCTCTCCCAGCCCAAACACAAACACCACGCACAAAAAAAGCATCACCAACACCTCTCCCCTCCCTCCCATCCCACCACATAGGGCTTCGTTCCCTACTGTTTTCTCTCATCGGATCGTCCTCCCTTTATCCATTCCACCACCCACAAGTCATTCACACGCACCCCCTCAAACCCACTCCCCAAAAAAACCGTTTCTTTCTTGGAAACCCATTTAGGGCTGTTGTTTCTTTTCTATACATATGCATGATATGCCCCCTTGACACTCTCTCAACAATGACCCCTCCTCTTAAACCGATCAAAAAATGAGCAGAAACGACACCACTACTGACAAAAACGACGGTGAAGAAGAACAAGTAGTAGTAGTAGTGGAAGAAGAAGAAGAAGAAGAACATTTTTACGAGTCATTGGATCGCATTGCTTCCTCTTCTTGTTCTACTTCCAACTCCGACTCCGATCCTGACCAGACCCGTTCCAATTCCCCTCGTCTTAACAGCAAACTTCATGTCAGTAATTACGATGTCTGGATCTCTCAACCCGAATCCATCTCCGAACGCCGCCAACGCCTTCTTCACAACATGGGTCTCAGCTCCGACCCCTCTCTTTCCCGCTCCAAACCCGAAACTACCCACGGTGATTTTTACTTTAACCGCTCTGTCTCATCGGATCGTTTGATTGCAGAAAAACTGAGTGGCTCGGTTTCCAGTTGTTCTTCTGCTATCCACCGATCGAAATCAGACGGTGGTGGTGGTCGTTCTGTAGATCATGATAATGATTTTAATTCGTGTTGTTCTTCGTCTTCTGTTTATTGTTCGCCTTCTTCCATTCTTTTGCAAGATTCAATTAATGTAAATAGTGATGACAGTAATTATAATAGTAATCCTAATAATAATATTAACAACAGCAAACTCAGCAATAATGGATTTGGTGTTGTTGGTTGTGGTAAAAAAAGCAAAAGCAAAAATGGGGCTTCTCCGAAAGATGGTAGTAGTAGTGGTAGTGTTAATGTTGTTGTTTCGCCGAATAAGCCGCCTTCTGGGAAACAACATTGTAGTAACTCCGCGAATTCTAATGAGAGCTTGTCAGTTGGGAGTTCTGTGGAGTTCGCGGAGGAGTTGGAATGTAGTGGGTCGGCGGATGCGGATGGGGCAGTGGCGGCCGAGGGAGAGGTGGAGGTTTGTACTATTAAGAATCTTGATAACGGGAAAGAGTTTGTTGTTAATGAGATAAGAGAGGATGGGATGTGGAATAAGTTGAAGGAAGTTGGGACCGGGAGGCAATTGACAATGGAGGAGTTCGAAATGTCTGTTGGGCATTCGCCCATCGTGCAAGAATTGATGAGGAGGCAAAATGTGGAGGATGGGACGAGAGGAAATCTTGATTCCAATGCTAATGGAGGAATTGGAGGTGGGGTTACAAAGTTTAAAAAGAAGGGTAGTTGGTTTGGGAGTATAAGGAGTGTGGCGAATAGTGTGACAAGGCATAAGGAGAGGAGAAGTAGTGATGAGAGGGATACTGGATCGGAGAGGGGAGGGAGGAGGTCAAGTTCTGCTACGGATGATAGCCAGGATGTGTCATTTCATGGACCAGAGAGAGTGAGGGTGAGACAATATGGGAGGTCGTCTAAAGAGTTGAGTGCACTTTTTAAGAGTCAGGAGATACAGGCTCATAATGGGTCTATTTGGAGTATCAAGTTCAGTTTGGATGGGAGGTATCTAGCAAGCGCAGGTGAGGATTGTGTAATTCACATTTGGCAGGTTAAGCAGTCAGAGAGGAAAGGAGAGTTGTTGATGGAGAAACCAGATGATGGGGGCTTAAACTTGTTGTTAATTGCAAATGGATCTCCAGAACCTAATCTGCTGTCACCACTTGTGGATAGTCATCTGGAGAAGAAGAGGAGAGGGAGGTCATCTATAAGCAGAAAATCTCTGAGCTTGGACCACATCTTCGTGCCAGAGACAGTGTTTTCTCTCACGGATAAACCCATTTGTTCATTCCAAGGACATCTTGATGACGTGCTTGACCTTTCATGGTCCAAGTCTCAGGTTAGTTGGTTTACAACTCTGTTGTTCTATGCTTACTATTTTTGTTTTAAAAGCTGCTCGCATTCATCAATGATTTTAAAGTTCCAAGTATTGATGTTTGACGTTTCAAGGTTCTCTTCCTTTAGAAGTGTGAATGCAAACTGATTTAGTGATCACATGCCATTTTGCTATGACGTGGTTAAAGTAATTCCTCTCTTGTTGCATTGAGCAATTTAAAAGCTTTTCTCCATTGCATAGGACGTACTTTTCTCTCCAATTTCTTTCTCACTTTCGGGTATTATTTTAAGAAGACTTTTTTTTATCTGCCTCGATAGAATGCTAAACCAGATAGAGTTTTAACCACTTGCCAGTGTAGAAGTTATGCCACTCCTTTTGCTGTATCTTTATCTCCCTTGTATCTGATTTGGTTTCTCATTATTTCAACAGTGGTCTTGTTGGACTGTTTAGAGCACATATGATCTAAATTGCAGCTTGTATTGAAACTGTTTTTGTCCGTGTAAGAATGAGTAATTGAGGCAAATAGATCAAACATGGCACAGAGCATGGTTATAAAACCGGTCAGCAGTCCTATGTGTACCTGAATTCATATTCCCCTGTTGATCTTAAATAACAAGCCTGGGAACTCAGATTGGATTAGAAACGTAGAGTAACTTTATAGTTCTAGCCTGAGAATTACTCATCTCAGATTTGAGGCACAGATTGGATGCTGGAACCAGTGAGGGATTTTTTTTTATAGTTTAGTGGTGAAAATCTGTCGAGTAGGTGAAAGTGGCACTGCATGTGCCTTGAAGGTTATCTAAAGGATTGCCTGGGCTTGAATATTATCCAACAGCTATTGATTTCTGGTTAAATCCATTGACCAAGGAGTAGGCAAGATTGTAATTGAGTTTCCATGAGCAGTATTCAAATTGCGCTTTTATTTTTCTAACCTGGACAGCTATTTTGAGACTGATTTTCTTCTTTGAGAACTTTTATGGGAAAAGAGACCCCAATTGGCTGCTCTGGCATGCTTATAGTAGCAATAAGATGGATGATCATCATTTATGTTATGAGAGAGTTTGCTCTCAAATTCTCTGTAATTGGGCTAAGTGGCCTGTCTTGCATTAATTAAGATGTTGGCTGAGTTGTTAACTGGCTGGAAGGGGAGATCCTTTTGACATTGCATAATGGGAAGGTTAAGGTTCTGTACTGCTAGTAATTGTAAGCTGGATATGTATTTCTTCTCAATCTCTTCATATTTCCTTTTCTTATGGCACTGGCACCGGTTTCAAGCATTTAGTGATTCAATACTTTTCCGGAGAAATGGCCGGTCATCACCTATTTCCACAAATATTAGAGTAAAAAACCTTGATGGATTCTATACCATGGCATGATTAATTTGGAAATGAAATGTTAAGTTGCTGAGGGACATTCTGAGTTTAGAAAACTGCAGAAACATTTTGCTTTCATCTAACACTGGTTCAATTGGAAGGAAATTGGATGCATTGAGCTTTTTTTTCATCATTATGTTTTTCCCAAAGGAATATACTACACTGGTATATGAGAGATTATTAGGTTCTTCCGTGTAGCTTTCCTCCCTCACATAAAAGTGGGACCTATGGGTAGTTATCATGGTGGGTTGCACTTTCATGTGATTGACAACATGACTTTTCAGCATGTGAAATGTGCAGTGCATAAAATGTACAGTAATGAAATTTCATGAGAAATGTGCAAATCCTTTGTTATTATTTTTGTCATCATTAGCACTGGTTCAACTGGAAGGAAATTGGATGCGTCAAGAAAACTTGTCATCGTTGTGCTTTTTCCAGAGGAAACTACTACCATATGGTCCTCTGCCCCTGCTACCAGCTTCTAGTCATAGGATCTGAAATGTATTGTAATGAAATTTCATGAGAAATGACCAAATACTTGGTATTGTTTCCATCACCGTTTAAGTTTTTTAAGTTGGATGAATGGAAACTGAGCAGAAAGTTTGGGTATAGAAAACTAATCCAGTCTTTTGGATGGAATTTGTGATATTTTTCACCACAGTAGAAATTCATGGCTTTTGGACAGCATTTCAAGTTAGTAAAATTCTTAAGATTCCTTGTTATTGGATGCAACACAGCAGAAAGTTTGGGAATAGAAAATTAATCCAGTCTTCTGGATGGAATTTATGATACTTTTCACTACAGTAGAAATTCATGGCTTTTGGACTGCATTTCAAGTTGGTAAAGAAGATTCCTTGTTTTCAGATGCTGTGATCTGCCTATTCTAATCTCATCTCAATTTTTTATCTTATTGTTAGTTTTCTGATAATGCCAATTTTTCCTTCATTATTTTAATTTCCACAACCTCCTTTGATCCCTTTATATTCTAGTTAAAGTAGTCTAGATTTCATTGGCTGCAAGGGGATTGTTGGAGTTTGTTCTGTCAAGCAGTGTTGTCACCCCAAATTTTGTTGTGGGAGATGATAAGAAGTTCTGGGATTTAACCCCACCTTGATAGTATTTCAGAAGGATTTTTTGGATTTATGCTATTTTAGCATATTTTGCTCTATTGTGAAACAGGGATGCATGCGCCCTCTTTAAGAATTAGAAAACTAACAGTTTATCCTTGCATATCCTAACAAAATTCAGTTTTTTTCTTTTCCCAGCACCTGCTTTCTTCTTCTATGGACAAAACAGTGCGACTGTGGCACATGTCTAGCAAAACTTGTTTGAAAGTCTTTTCTCACAGTGATTATGGTAAGTATTTCCCGCCTTGCTTTTTAATACTTATCTTTGTGTAGTTTATAACTTTATGACCTGCCAATTATAAAGCTACTGATATAATTGGCCTTCCTTTTCAAGAGAAGACCTCATCTGTGATAAACATGGAAGACAGAAGTTCAAACTTTACCGCATTTTGAAAACCCTGATTCACTAGCTCAATGACAAAATTCTACATTTTCTCAACATTTAATGTGACTTTTGTTGACTGGCTAAACATTTTCTTTTACAAGATGGTCAGAACTAGTAATTTTTTTTTCCTTCTCTTCTTTCCTTTAACCTTGCTAATTACAATATTGTATGGATTTCCATGGTGCAGTAACATGCATCCAGTTTAATCCTGTGGATGATAGATACTTCATTAGTGGGTCATTAGATGCAAAAGTTCGCATTTGGAGCATTCCTGATCGTCAAGTTGTTGATTGGAATGATCTGCATGAGATGGTCACTGCTGCTTGCTATACTCCAGATGGTCAGGTAGGCTTTTGTTTGCCTTCTGTATATAATAGGCAAAACTTCTTTGCTTAACAAAGTTTTATGGTTTTCTGAAGGGTGCACTTGTTGGTTCACACAAGGGAAGCTGTCGTTTATACAACACATCTGGTACAAGTTGATTCTTACTCACCATCCTCTAATTTCACATCCTCACTGACAGCTAATTATTCTTTTGTTGTTTGTCTTTGCTTCTCAGAGAATAAGTTGCAAAAAAAATGTCAAATTAATCTGCAGAATAAGAAGAAGAAAGCTCATCTAAAAAAAATCACTGGATTCCAGGTAATTTGATGGCAGTAGTATGATGTATATAACTCCAGAGATAACGTGTTTAGTTTATATTTGAAAGAAAAATATGTAATTTCTTGATGTGCCACTTTTTTTCCTAGCACAAGGCGCAACCTGCTGTGCATTTTTAGCAACTGCATCTTTTATGTCACTTTCCATTCTCTAATCAATTTTATAAACAGTTTGCCCCTGGAAGTTCATCAGAAGTGCTAATCACATCAGCAGATTCTCGAATTCGATTCATTGATGGCTTTGATCTGGTTCACAAGTTCAAAGGTAAGAATGTGGGCTTATCATTTCTATTCTGATCTTTTCTAGCCAAATTGTAATGACAATCATGCATGAAAATTTCACTTGAAACCTGACTTGGATTATTAAGTTGATAGTACCAAAAGAAGTAGGCAATGAAAAATACTTTGAGCCAAGAATTTTGGCTCTGTGAATTAGCAAATCCTAGCCCATCAAGTCTTTGATTTGTAGATTTAGAAAACAGCTACCATTACTACAACCTCACACATTGCCAATCACTGGGACTTAAGAGATACCATCAGTTTTTTTCCACTCATCGGTGCTGAAATAAATGTTCTCTTGGCGCCAAACCACAGCAAAACCTTCACAAACTCTGTTTCGGAGCATGCCTTGAGGCACAGTGGTTTCCCTATGCATTAAATCTTAACTTTTGAGTGAAATTTCTTATGTGCATGTTACCTTGGGAGGTCAGGCATATGCCTGACCACTCATGCTTTATACTTGTTGGCATGATGCCCCAAACTCTTGGATGCTTGTGATTTTCAGTTGGTACATTTGGCTTTTCATGATCTAGTGAAAATGGTTGCTTCTCCCGTGTTGGTTCAGTGATTCCATTTTAAGTATATAGCCTATATCTTTTTTTAAATTTTTTTTTTTATCATGCCTTCTTTTGGTTTATCTTTTTGAGTCAATTGTGCATATCATTTTAATTACAAGAAAAGGAAAAACATTTGTTGAGAACCTTTATTAGATGGAATATTGAATTGTAAGCATTTTTTTCATTTACCAATATTTTCTTTGGTTCAGTTAGTAACATAAATTGCTCCTGGACTTTCTTTATATATATATATATATATATCCTTTTACATTTAACTCGATGAACTTTTGTATATTTGATATGATATCTATTTACATGTGTTGTGTGTGTTAAAATTCTCAAGGCTTATGCCTCATGAGAGGTACAAACCCTCACCCAACACTTGCCTTTTAAAATGCTGTCCTGAAGCACTGAATCCCAAATTCCATGGGTTCTCTTCTGAGCACTTTTTTGAAGGGAGATATACAAATATTTTAATGGAAAATTAAGAGGACTAGAACTCAATCATGTTTATTTAATTTTCCATAACAGTAAGTTTCTCTTTTCTTTTTGTGCATATCCAATAGCTGCTGACATCGTAGTCAAAGGCTTGTTTACGTTGTTAAATATCTCTGATTCTAGTTTTAAGATAGTGAGGCTTGTTTTGAAAATTGAGTGAAGTTTATGTTGCCCCTTCATATCGCATTTGCCGTATGCAGTATATATGTTCCAGCCTATGCATGCTGGATAAGTTTAAATTTTGGGTTATTCTGGATGTTAGAGGAGAATTTATGTATGACAGTCTTGCTGTGGCAGTGCAAAGATTATGCTAAATTCTAGTCAAGTTTTCATGATGTCTCAAATTTTTTGGCTTGTCCATTGCTTGAATACAGACAGTTAATTCTGTGACAAATAAACACGTTGATCCTGTATTGGTGAAAAGAGGATGAATTACTTTCAGATCATAATCTTCTTGAATATATATAGTAGATTTTGTCTACACAAGTCTTTGAAACACCTGAAAATTTGCATGGATTTTTCAAGTGCACCCTGTATTATAGGATTCACCCCCCATTCCTTCCTCAATCTCAGTAACATGCTTGTAATCAGGGATTAGTCAATAAAGTGGATATTGTGTTGGTCAGTAGAAAAAAAGAGCAAGTTTGCTCTAGCACAAGAGTCAATGGGAATCAATCATATAGTTTTTTTGTACGAGGTAGTAACAGAGAATCCAAGCCAAGATAAAGTCGAGCATGTGTAGGAAATTGGTGACAAACAATGGCAAAAAATTGAATCATGTAATATTAAACCACCCAAATTGGTGTAGAATGAGGTAGGAGTCTACATACGAATAAGACAGTTTAGGAAATGCTGATCGTACTCTTTTTTTTTTAAGATAAAACTGATTCCGTGTAGCTTATTTGTTCTTTTGTAAATTTGAACTGTTGAAACTTGAAACCCATGCTCTAAAGCCTAAAACTTTCTATTCAAGGTATGAAACTAAGTGCATGTGATTGCATTTTGAATATAGTAGAAGTAATGAAAATATCTATTTTAAGGTTTTGACAACAGTGCATGATCTTGTTTTTAGATTTCTAGGCTGGAAGTACTATCTCTTCAACTTTGAAGGTGACAATCTTCCAGTAAAATAACTTGATAGTGTAGGTCTCGAAAGTATAAGAACTGATCTCTTCAGCTGCTTCAATGGTTGTTTCAATCATCAAAAGCTGAAAGGTTTTCTATGACTCTCCATTTTAATGCTTATCCTCTGAAAATCAGATATTTGACAGGGCATGTTGTCCCCCCCCCCAACCCATGCATTTTAGAATTTTATTATTCTTAAAGGTTAAGTTGATGTTTCTGTGATAGGGTTTCGTAACACCAACAGCCAAATCTCAGCATCCCTCACAACAAATGGAAAATACGTGGTCTCTGCTAGTGAGGATTCATATGTTTATGTGTGGAAGCATGAAGCTGATTCCCGACTTAGCAGAAGCAAAAGTGTTGCTATCACACGCTCATATGAGCATTTCCTTTGTCAAGATGTATCAGTGGCCATCCCATGGCCTGGCATGGCAGACACTTGGGGACTACAAGATACTTTATCAGGAGAGCAGAATGGCCTTGATAACCATCTTGATGAAGTTTCCATTGTCAATCACCCTCCAACTCCTGTTGAGGAAGCAAGTAATGAGGGTTCACAATCTTTAACTGGGTGCACCAATAGTCCCATGAATGGAATTATTTCTAGTGCAACCAATGGTTACTTTTTTGACAGAATATCAGCAACATGGCCGGAGGAAAAGCTTGATTTAGCGACAAGAACAAGGAGTCATCATGCCAGTATGGATATCTCCAATGGGTTAAGCCAAAATGCGTCTGCCTATGGTATGGTGATTGTAACTGCCGGCCTTAGAGGGGAAATCAGAACTTTCCAAAATTTCGGATTGCCAGTTCGAATTTAAGGGGCTGAAATGGCAGCCACCGTGCAGGGAGTGAATGAGTTGGCAAACCAGTACAGTCCATTTTCCTCATTGGCAAAAATGTGTACAAAGATATTTGGTGAGATGTGTAATATTAGCGAGTTCCAATTCTTCTTCCCTTGCTTCAGCTCATCCAATGTTGAGTGCAAATGGATAGGCATTCTGATGAGCTTTGAGAAGAATATAGATTTGTTAAACAACAAAAAGAGGAAAAAAAAAAATACACCGTGAATTTAGAAACCGATGTATCTGGCATGTCGGGAATTGTAGAGCTATGAGCATGGAAAAAATCTTACTCAATTAAAATGAAATTCTTTCATATTCTTGAATGGTCAAGTCAAGTCAAGTCTTAAAGGTTCTATCCCATTTTGGTTCTTCAGTTATTGGCACTCTGGAAGGGACTTCTCAGGAGTATATTTTTGTTTCAGAATCAACTGACAAGTACAGACGTGCCTGTTTCTATCCGTTGGGCTAATTTAGGCATGTACAGTGTAGCATATCGGCTTCACTATATGAGCTTTTTATTAATCCTATGTTTGTTCTAAACAGCTGGTAAGATTACACATCCCAAAAGTTACCGCATCTTTCAGCAGCTAAAGAGGGCAACCGTTGACCTTCTATCAACTCATACTGGTGGATTAGCTGAGAGAGAGCTAGCAGTCGCAGGTGATAGGAGAGATGGACCATGGACGTGAACCAAATCAAAACCATTTCTGTGGAAGTCCATTGTGTCTTGAAGGAACCAAACCCATTTAAGTCCCCACTTAGGAGTCAGGGCCATTACTGAAAGTGGGGTCCCCTCCACTTTGTCATGGCTCCTTGGCTCCAGTCTGCAACCAATCCCCAAACCATGGCGAGGCTGGCAGAACCTTGGCTCAATTAGAGCAACCTTTGATCCAAAACCCAAGAATTTGCCCCCCCATTTCCTGCCATTTCAAGCACTTCCATACCTCCCTGCCCATAACTAAGTGTAGTGGAAGTTTTTGTGAAACTGACCACAATATCCCTAACTATTCATGCCATTTTCATATGGAAAAAAAAAAAAAGTTACAAGAAGAAGAAGAAGCTGTTATATCATGGGAAATCCAAAACACAAAATCTCATTGGTTACTTGGAACTTGAAAGTGACGTAGAAGATACATTTGCTGCTAAATATCTTATCCTGTCTGCCAAACATGTCCTACCCCCAAGTATATAAATACACGTCAAATATCTCTTCCAAAACACACTCCCTTTACACTGCTAAGCTAAGCTCTTCACTTCAGTCAGTACTGCAGGCAGAATATACTGTCCTTAAACAACGAAGGACTTGGAAACTCGATTTAAACAAGCACAGAGAGTTTGCTTTACAAGTGGGAATGGCTCTTCAGGCTGCTTCTTTGGTTTCCTCTGCTTTTGTTTTCCCCAAAGAGGTTAGATGCTAGTATTGCTTTCTTACTTGATGCATTAAAGGAAGATTTTAGTGTTGATTTAGGCAATTGTTTTGTCCATGCAGGGAAAATCTAATGCATCTTTCAAGGATTCAAGTTTGTTCGGAGTTTCACTTTCAGAACATGTCAAAGCTGACTTTAGTTCTTGTGCATTGAAGTGCAAGGTAGCTACCGTGTCAGTTCATTATTGCTTTCTTTTTTATTTAAAGTAGCAAACAGAAGGGATTTTCCTAATGAATTCATTTGTATAATATTATTCACTGCAGAGGGAATTCAACCAAGGAGTTGGGGCTGTAAGAGCCCAAACAATGGTCGCTGCTACTCCAGCACTCGACAGAGCTTCTTCAGAAGGCAAGAAAATCCTTAGGCAGGGAACTTGCATTGTCACTGGTGCTTCCTCTGGATTAGGTCTGGCAACAGCTAAGGCTCTAGCTGAGACGGGAAAATGGCACATAATTATGGCCTGCAGGAACTTCCTGAAGGCAGAAAGGGC
>Ga0325402_1002205_pt1 | contig 16929 bp, 14 predicted proteins | sample PopdelMetagenome_22_FD_207212 | JGI IMG/M metagenome (GOLD analysis project Ga0325402, IMG submission 207212) | Populus deltoides microbial communities from Bellville, Georgia, United States - Xylem-PdKOR-R3 | ecosystem: Host-associated > Plants > Phyllosphere > Stem > Wood/Secondary xylem... | reverse complement strand
GTTCACTTAAAGCCATATGGCTTCTGTTGCTAGTCCATGGGAGCTTGTTCCCGTTGTTCTAGGTTCTGTTCTGCATGCTTGTTTTGCTATGGTTTGTTCAAGGGAGCCTGTTCCCTTTGACTGCTTATGTTAGTCTATTTGTACTGCTGGTTTCCAGCTTGTATCGCAAGCTTGTCTTGCTCTTTTTGATCTATATACTTCTTACATTTGATCAAAAAAAAAGAAACTATTGGAAAGAGCATGTTGTATGTTTTCACAGGCAAGATTGTCAAAGAAATTTTGGGCTAAAGTAATTAGCATGGCTTGTTATTTAGGGAATAAATCTTTATCGATAGTTTTAGAGTTGAAGACTCCATATGAGGTATGATTTGGTTCTCTTACTAATTAATATAAACTGAGGGTATTTGGTTGTCCTGCTTGTACTTATTTTAAGAAAGATAAACTTGGATCAAAAGTGATGAATGCATATTTCTAGGCTATGTATACAAGGTGAAGGGATATTGGTTGTGGTGTGTTAATACCAAGTTACCTAAGTTTATTAGTAGCCAAAATATAAATTTTGATAACTCTCAAGGAAAAGGAGTTTACTGGTGTTAATGTTGAGATGGAATATGGTAATAACAATTATATAAAGCATGAGGTTAGAGCTTTAGAGACAGTACAAAAAATGCTTTAATTGAGCCTTTTGAGAAAGTGGTGCGAGATATTATTGATAAAGTTGTATCTGAAAAACAACCCTATAATATTGCTACAAATGACAAAGAAAACAAATAAAAGCACTAGTTAAGTATAAATATGTTGATTTAGTTAATTTTGTCTTACATATTACAAATAATTTTGATGATCATAAACCTTATTCTTATAAAAAGGTAATTTGTTGCAAAAAATATTCTTAGTGGATGCTTGCTATAAATAAGAAGATTAAATCTTTATATAAAAATAGGATATGGGAGCTTGTTAAACCATCATAAGGCTAAAAGATTGTTAGGTGTAAATGAATTTATAATAAGAAAGATGGAATTCTAGGGGTTGAGGATGAAAGGTTTAAAGCATGCCTAGTTGATAAGATTTTTAGATAATTTTTTTTTTGACTTCAATAAAGTATTATCTCTAGTTGTGAAACATAGTTCCCTCTAGGTATTGCTTGTTATGGTTGCTTTATTTGACTTACAGCTTGAACAACTGGATGTGAAAATAACCTTTTTACATAATAAACTAAATGAGAGGATCTATATGCATCAATTAGGGGGTTTAATTGCTCAAGTTAAGAAAAACCATGTGTGCTTATTGAAAAAGTCATTGTATGACTTGAAGTAGTCATCGAGACAATGGTGTAAAAGGTTTGATATTTTTATGCTTGGACGTAGTTACTTCAAGAGTGACTATACTTGCTTTGTGTATTTTAGGAAGCTCTCTGATGATTTATTCTTGTACTTGTTATTGTATGTTAATGACATATTGATTGCCTTAAAAACATATCTAAGATAAAAATAAATAAAATTGAAGGATCGATTAAGTGGTGAGTTTGAGATGAAGAATTTAGGTACAACTAAAAAGATTTTGGATATGAAGATACACAAAGATTGAAGTGCTAGCAAGTTATACTTGTCATAGAGAAAGTATCTTGAGATGGTGTTTGAACAATTAGGTATGAAATACTACAAGCAAGTTAGTTTGGTCACTAGGTTTTTGAAAAATCCAAGAAAAGTTCATCGATAGGCCATAAAATAGATACTCCATTATTTTAGAGGTGCTGCAAATATTTGTTTGGTATATGACAGGGGTATTAGCACTAGATATGGTGTTGAGGGCTTTGTAGATTGAGATTACACTAATGATTTGGATATGAGGAGGTCACTTACAAATTATGTGTTCATTTTTGCGAGGTATGCCATAGTTCGAAATAAATTTTTCAATCTATAATTGCCTTGTCTATAATAAATGATGAGTATATGGCATTAACAGAGGTAGTGAAATAAGCTTTATGGCTGAGAGGTTTGGTTAGTAATCTTGGTTTGTCATATGAGTTGATTGTTATACATTGTAATAGCCAAAGCATTATTCATCTAGCTAAAAGGATGTATCGTGAAATGACCAAATATATTTATGTTAGGTACCATTTTATTCTAGATATCATGTCACAAGGTGTTGTATTAGTTAAGAAAATTGCTACAGATGACAACCATGTAGATATTTTGATGAAACCTATCTTTACATTCAAGTTTAAGTATTGCTTCAACTTGTTTGAATTGTGTAATACTTGAGAGGTAATCAAAGATAAGTTTATTTTTTGTGAGTTGCCTCAATTTAAGACAAAGTGGAGATTTGTTGAGTTTATCTTAAATTATAGGCCGATGTAAGTAAAAAAATACCCATATATTTAGCCCATATAAAAGCTTAAAATTGTCATATTTTAGGGCAAGATTTATTTATGAGTGCTTCCATTCCTTACACTTTAGTGACTAGAGATAAAAGAAAATAAGTGAGTCTTGAATTACTTTATGATTTTAGGCAAGAAAGCAATTTTATGTAACACCCTATAATCTTCAATTTTCTTATAATGAATTTATGTGAGCGTCTTGCTAGTGGAGTAGGACTAAGTTATCAAGCCATGCAAGTTTCATATGGGCTCTTAGGTGACTAATTATGCTTGTTTTTTTAAAAAATTTACTTGCTAGTTTGTTTGAAATTTTAGAATTTTTTCAACTACAAGTTAAAAATTCACCAGGTCCAATCTTGATGTGTTGACCTTGTTAGTTAGCAGGTGTGCTCTTGACCTGTGCAATCAAATTTAACTCCAAGATTGGATCATAAAAACGTATTTTTTTCATGAATTGCTTAGTATTAATATGAATAATTTGTTTTTTACTAGAACGTTGGATGTAGTTTCAAGAAAATTGCATAACCCTCAAATCAAAATTCTCTAAGAAACGGATATATAGACAACTTTTAATTCAGTTAAAGATATAGATGAACATAAAAAAAGAAAGAAAGATGTGCTTGTTTCAAGCCCTTTAGTCGTCACCAAGAAGCAATAATTGCCAATTGGGCTTTACCAAACCAGCGTTGCAACCCAGTCGGCCGACTACTCATAGGCTGCTATCGGTGGTGCCTTCCCACAGCAATAACTTCCTTCGCTTGCAGAACAGAACAATGACTCTTCTTCTCATGTTTCTACCATTCCTCTTCACATTATGGGGACATCAACTCCAGTTATAGTTGCTTTGTCCAACACTCAACAAGTTGTTTCATTGAAACTTACAAACACAAATTATCTCTATTGGTGAATGCAGATGAAGCCATCCATACTTTCTTGGTCAGGGTGTTTTTCACTTTGTTGATGGCTTAGTGTCGTGTTCTGCCTCTCATGTTTTTGATAGTTCTGTTGGTTTCTCTACGGCAATCAAACCCTCTTTTCTTTGTTGGAAGGAACAAGATCAACTTATTTTGAGCGCGTTACTCTCCTCTCTCTCCATGGATGTGTTACACTTTGTGGTCGATTATCATACCTCTATTGTGTTTAGTGCACTCTTGAAGTAGCTTTCGCGTCTTCATCTAATTCTCGCATTATGTAACTCCATGGGTCATTTCAAGATCTTCAACAAGGTGATGCTTGGCGGCTATGTATATGCAACAAGAAAAATAGTTATTTGACAAATTGAATGTTGTTGGCCAACCTATCTCTCTTGAAGACTTCAATCTTATGTGTTTCGTGGCCTTCGTGGTGAGTTCAAAGACTTGGTAACCAACCTCAAGACCAAGACATAACCACTGTCATATGTCGACCTTCATAGCCATCTCCTTACCCATGAATTTCTACACAAGACCTCCCTTTAATCCATGGATACAAGCTCACATCTGCTGCCTCAGCCACTGCTACTGGCACTGCCTTCAACTCACCTTGCCATATCTCAGCACAACCCCAATTTTAATCATAATAGGGGCCATTCTCATGGCAACTAACGTCTCAACAACAACCACCACAACCATAAAAACAAGGCTAACTACTGTGGCTTCCATTTCTTTGCTTCTGCCGACTTTAGGTAGAGCAACTGATAGCAGAATAGGTGCCCCTCTCATCGATTTTTTGAGTAGAATGTCAAGTGTCAATTGTTCTCCACCTTCGGCCACACAACTCCATTACGTCCATAGTTTTGGGGCAGTGGCCAACAACCTTTTTACCATTTTGTTGTTGGTAATGGTCTTGGCAGTACTTGGTTCCCGAACACCTATGCAAACCAACACATTACACCTAATCTTGCAAATCTGACCGATTCTGCATCCTATACTGGTAATGATCATTTGCAAGATGGTGACGGTAAGGGCCTTGCCATATCTCATATTGGACATACCACGTTACATTCCCTAAGCACTTTTAAATTATCTAATGTTCTTCATGTGCCTCATATTACCAAACCACTGCTTTCTGTTCAGAAATCTTGTCATCATAATAATATTTATTTTGAATTTCATGCATCTGTGTTTTATGCAAAGGATCTCATCACTAAGGAAGTGCTCCTTTCTGGTCAGAGTAAAGATGGTCTCTATGTTATGTCTGAGTCTTTTGCCAGCCATCCCTCAAGCTTATTGGTCTCCTTGTGTCCCTACGACTGTTGATTTACGACATCGTCAATTGTGTCATCCTACTTCTTGTATTTTAAATTTTCTAGTTTTCAAAAATAAAATAGTTGGTACTTCTAGACGCTCTCTTGCTCAATGTCAAGCTTGTTCGCTAGGCAAGTCGTCGCATCTGTCATTAGACCTACGAGTCACAAAACTACTACCCCACTTGATTTAATATTTAGTGATGTTTGGGGCCTTGCTCCTATGTTTTCTTCTGATGGTTTTTGTTACTTTATTATCTTTATCGATGCGTATACCAAACATATATGATATTATCTTCTTGTTGTAAAATCTGATGTGTTTTCTACATTTCATTGCTTTCAAACACTTGTTAAGCGTTAGTTTTCACGTAAAATTAAATCTGTTCAAATTGATTAGGGTGGTGAATATCATAAGTTAAACCAGTTCTTTCAGACTATTGGTATTTATTATAGGTTAATCTGTCCTCATACCCATGAACAAAATGACATAGTTGAATGACGCCATTAGCACATCGTCAAAACCAACCTTACCCTCCTAGGACAATGTCATGCTCAGTTAAGATTTTGGAACTATGCGTTTGAATCATTAGTATGTCTAATCAATCACATGCCTACTCTTGTCCTCCACAATAAATCTTTGTTTGTGTGTTTGTTTCATTGTACTCCTAATTATGATTTTCTACGTACTTTTAGGTGTCTTTGTTTTCCTTTTTTATGTCCATATCATGCTCATAAGTTGGATTTTTGTTCATCTACATGTGTGTTCTTAGGATATAGTTCCTCTGATCTTGATTATCGTTGTCTTGATTTAGCGTCTCAACATATTTATATCTCCTGTCATGTTTGTTTTCATGAAGATGTGTTTCCTTTTGCAAATTCTAAAAAATAGTGCAACAACCATTCGCCTCCTCATAACATACACACCTCCCAACCTTGAATTCTTCTTCAAATTTTCACCCTACTACCCCACCAATTCACCAAACTAGTAGCTCTAATCGGCCACCTACCATACCTTTTCAGATCCACCACTCGTCCACTATATCTGCCACCATCCCATTGGCCACCATCCCATTGCCACTCAACCCTACCCCTTTATCACCATCTGCTTGTTTTTCTAATGATCATTGTGCAGGAACAGGTTCTCCTTCTTTACAGTTGCATGCTTCTAGTTCTGCTACTGCAGAGAAGACTGATTATGACGCAGGTTCTTTACTCTCTATGGCTGCGCCATCCGATCCTTCGACAGGTTCTTCTGCTGATATGCAACTCTATGTTGATCTCTCCTCGTATACTCTCTAGTAGATCATGAGTTCAGGTTCTTCTCCCGCTCGACCTACCGCTCGTTAGCATCCTATGGTCCTTCGTCCTCAGTTGTCAAAAACTACCTTGCTCATATGTCTGAAGCTACCTCTCCTGCTCTAATATGTCGGGTAGTGCCTACTCCTACTTATGAACCCACTGCATTTTATGATGTTGACATGTATAAGGCTTGGCATAGTGCGATGCGTGAGGAAATTTAGGCCTTGTGCTTTGATGACACTTATTCCTTGGTTCCCTTCATCCTTCGATTAATGTTGTTGGTAGTCGATGAGTGCAAAGGATAAAACATCGTGTTGATGGCAGCATTGAGAGGTATAAAGCACTCCTAGTCGCTAGATGTTTTACTCAGCAAGAAGGTATTAATCACTCTAAAACCTTCCATCCTGTTATCAAGTAGGCGACCATCAGATTAGTCTTCTCCATTGCGGTTTCGCATAATTGGAAAATTCATCAGCTTGATATCCATAAGGCCTTCCTCAATGGCGTTCTTGACGAAGAGGTCTACATGAAACAACCCTTAGGTTTTGTTGACTCTGACCTTCCTTCTCATGTGTGCAAATTGTATAAGTAACTATATGGTTTAAAATAGGCTCTGCAGGCTTGGTACACTCGTCTGAGTAATTTTCTGATCTCTATTGGCTTTCACGCTTCCAAAGTTGACACCTTGTTATTTATCTTCTCTATTGGTGTTGATATCTTTTATCTCCTGGTTTATGTTGATGATATTCTACTTATGGGTAGCAACTCTACTATGCTTCACCGCTTAATATAGTTGCTGAGCTTAGAGTTTAAGCTTTGCAAAGTAGGCACTGCTCATTATTACATGGGCATTGAGGTCCAGTCCACCAGAATGGATTTGATGCTATGACAACATAAATATACGCTTGACATCCTTATATGTTTTTGATGGGTCCCATTTATAATGAAGGATTGGGAAAGATCAAGAAAAGGTAAACTTCAAAGGGAGGCATACTAATCTCATTTTCATGGGAGATAAGATATTTTTACCAGATACACTTGCTCACATAGCTCGGATTGGGAATCATGCTTTACCTTAAATCTTCACCGACTATCAGCTTAGATAAAGAGATGTGAAGGATATTTGGTTATATAATTCAGAAATGATCCATTCATGGTCATGATCGCTGATATTCTTAGATATGTTGTAAATCTCTACTCTCTTTTTTCTAAGCTATTGTTTTACCTTGAACTACGTTTATTATTTCTTAATCCGAGATGCTTCCCATGGCTCATCATTTTATCCTTGTGCTTGGGACAATTCCAAAATGAGGTGATAATTCTAAACTCGAAATTATTCAGTGAAATCACACCTTGAAGAGCTTCAAAGCATTTGAACAGCAAATTAATTATTTGTTTGCCCTAAACGCAATATATAGATGGCCTAACAAATATTTTCATGTACTAGTGAGAGATGTTTAGGCTAAGAAAAAGCATGATCATGCAAGACCAGAATAGTGGCCTAAATAACGATAATAAGAGATCTAACTGTTAAATCGGATTTAAATTTTTACAGAAGATTCTATAAGCTGTTTTCCCATTAAAAACCACTCAAAAGTTATTAGAGCATTGGATCTCCATAAAATAGGCTCATTAGTTATTATTGGGGATAATTTTGTTATTTTTCCTTACTTTTCACAACTTTATTGTTTATTTTTAGATTTTATGTTATTTTCCGTTATGTTTTGGGATTCCAATTTTGTTTCTAATCTTGGTTGATTTTTCTAGTCTATAAAAGGGATTGTAAACCTCTTTAGAAGGTAAACTTGATCAAATTAATGTTTTAGAAATAAGATTTTAGGATTCTTTGTGTTTTAACATTATTTCAGTTTATCTTGTCTTTCTATGCTTGCAGCTATATTTATGTGCCTCCACTTGCATTAATATTTCAAAACCACTATATCAGTTATCGAAGCATTGGATCTCTATAAAAAAGGATTGTAAACCTCTTTAAAAGGTAGACTTGATTAGATTAATATTTTAAAAATAAAAAATATTTTAGGATTCTTTGTGTTTTAACCTTATTTCAGTCCATCTTTTGTCTTTCCATGCTTGATCAGATTAAACCTCTTCAGAGGCTTAATTAAAGAAATACCAAAGTTTAGGGCTAATTTGAGTCAAAATTACAAGAAATTAGAATCTAGGGACCAAAATGAATAGGTATTAATACTATAAGGGGGTTAATTGATTTTTCCAAGGGTAATTTTGAAAGAATTAAAAGTTGAAGAGTCAATTAAGGACTAAAATGATTAAATTGGAAACTAAGGACTATTTTGTAAATGGCGTCAGAATCTAGGGGTCCAATTGCAATTGATCCAGGGATGAAATAATAATAAAAAAAAATTTTCCATGAATAAAGGCCTAATTGCTAAATGTCAGAACTTCAAGGGGAAAATTGAAAGACGACCCTTTCTAGACCAAAATATTGTTGTTCTAAATCCACTATTCATCATTTAGAAAAGTTAGTGGGAATAAAATAATTATAGTGAATTTAGCAGTACCTATCTTAAAATAAGATGAGAAATATTTATTATTTTCTTCGAGAATGGGATGACGAGGGTACGACAATAATAGTAATCAAATCTAATAAAAATCAAACAATTCTTAGTAATCAAGTTCATGCCATTGATCAATGCAGCTAAAATACGAGCAATAATCATATATTTGTCAACCTATAACACAACAAATATAACCCTATTTCTTGAATCGATGTAAAACATCTAGCCAAAAAATATTCATGCTCGCAATAGATCCGAATCCAAAACCAATCCAAATTATATTCCAAATTGTAAATGCATTACTGTTTCAAAAAATTAATCAGGCTACATCATAAGAGCTTACGCGATCAAAGGAACCAAAGATGTCAAGGTCAGAGATGATGAAGTAGGTGAGCATGAGATGGTTTAAGTTGAGAATAATAGAATGAAATAGGTTATGCCTTAGCCAACCTTTCCTAGTTATATATATATGGCTGGAACACGACAATAACTGTAGGAATCACAACATTGGAATAATCCTACATTAATTCCTATACATATATACATGCTATACATTCTATAATATGCCCCCTCAAGCTGAGGGTGGAGGATCGACGTGAAACTTGTAACGAAAAGTAGTAAAGGACGCAGCAGAAAGCAACTTGGTGAAGACCTGTAAGTTGATCCTGAGAGGGGATAAAAGGAATCTGAATTTTTTCTTTGGAACTTGGTCATGGATAAAGTGATAATCTACCTCAACATGCTTAGTACGAGCATGGAAAATAGGATTCGCTGAGAGATAGGTGGCACCAAGGTTATCACACCAAATGGTAGGAGCAGAGACGGAGGGAACTTGCAGATCTATTAACAAATATTGAAGCCAAATGACCTTAGCAGTACCGTCTGTTAAGGCTTTATACTCAACCTCAGTAGATGAGCCAACAACTGTGCGTTGCTTGCCAAATTTCCATGAAATTGGCGTCTGACCAAAGAAGACAAGGTAGCCACCCGTAGACTTGCGACTATCAATACTGTTAGCCCAATTTGCATCTATAAAACCATGTAGAGCAAAGGAAGAACCTCGAGTGATATGGAAACCATAAGATGTCATACATTTAAGGTAGCGTAGAATACACTTAACGGCGACCTAATGAGAATCTATATAAGCATGCATAAACTGATAGACTCTGTTAACAACAAAGCAAATATCTAAGCGGGTGAAGGTAAGATTTTAAAGAGCATCCACTATTTGACAAAATCATGTAGGATCAGAGAATGAATTATCCGGCAGTATAATGACTTTTGAAGGAGAGACTGGAGTATCAACAAGTTTGTAGGAAGTCATACCAGCGCGAGTGAGGATGTCAAGAACATATTTGTGCTGACGTAGCATCAAACCCGTACCTGTAGACTAAACTTCAATACCAGAAAGTAGTGAACTGTGCCTAAGTAATGAAGCTTGAATTCAGAGCTTAGTAACTGTATTAGGCAATGGAGCATAGCAAAGTTGTTACTCGTAAGCAGGATATCATCAATATACACCAGAAGATAAAAGATATTAGTTCCATCAGACAAGATACACAAGGAGTTGTCAACCTTAGAGGCAAGAAAACCAATGGAGAGCAAAAAATCACTCAAACGAGTGTACCATGCCCTCGGTGCTTGTTTTAAACCATACAACAACTTGTGCAATCTGCACAGATGAGATGGAAGAGTAGAGTAAACAAAACATGGAGGTTGTTTCATGTAGACCACTTCAGTAAGAACACCATTGAGAAAGACATTACACTACAAGATTTCACAGTTTTACTGACGGACCGAATCTGTCGGTGTGAGATTCAGACTCCGTCAGTACATTTTTACTGACTAAATCATCGATGGAAAACATCCATCGGCATCCTTTTTGTTGATAATCCCAACTCTGTTGGTAAAAACAAAATATTGTCAATGGTTTTACAAACGGAAAATGTGTGCCAAAAAAAATTCCCGCTGGAAATATACTGACAGATGTATTCCGTCGTTGATTGTGGCATTTTCGGTAAGTATTTTTCAACTCTCTGTAAAATGCCGACAGACTATATCCGTCTATGAAGACATCGGTGATTGTGGCATTTCCAGTAAATATTTTTCAACTCTCTGTAAAATGACGGACTCTACTCGTTTGTAAATCAATCGATGATTGGGTGTTTTCAATTTGTTTTTTAAAAAATTATTTAGAATAAATAATATAAAATTATATAAATTAATAGTAAAAAAATCAATTATGCAAATAAAATTTTATTAAACATCAAAAATAAAAAAATAAAGTTAAATAATATTCATTACAAATTGAATGTGTTTCCAAAAAAATATTAAATTAGCATAATAGCAGAGCTGAAGGAGGAGGAGGAGGCTGGTTGTTCCCGGGACCATACGGCTAAAAAGAGGGCGCACATGTATCACCACTCTGTGATGTCATGTTCATGACCATTAGGCGAAGTTGTTCATAATTCGCCGAGAGTTTCTCATAGTCTTGGTGAGATGAGCCGTGTGTTGCTACAAGGCCACGAACTCCTTATATTAGGTGCTTGATACTGATTGGGAGCTACCAATGGTGGAGACACTATGGGCCGCCTGCAAGTTCTCTGCTGTAGTGTTGGAGAGCCCGTACACCTGATTTTTTTCGGGTCCACCAGACGATCCTACCTCCATCCACAAATCCGGATCGAAATCCAGATGGGTCGAAGGATCATCCCTGTATCTCTTCCTTAACCGGCTATTATAGGTCTACTGAAAATGAAAAAAAGAAATCATCATATTCAATTCAATAAAAATAATAACTTACAAAATAAAATGTTGAACGAACATACCACAAAGTGTTGACTGTGGTTGTCAACGAACTATTGCACCCCTTTTTGGCAGTCTTGACTCCACATGTGCGTTTGTATAAGTAGCTCCATTGGGCTCGACTCACATCCAGGAGATGTAGCTTGCAAGGAAAAAACTTAATTAAGTAACAACAAATTATTTAATGATATATTTCATTTAAATTAATCTTACCAACCGTTTCGCATGTGTAGCACACGAAACGGAGCCACCGGTGTGCGTTGTCATCAAACCATGAATTTGCCGATTCTGGTTGCTAGCACCGGACTATGAGCGTCGTGTGAACTGATCAGATATCACGTGCTCAACATATTGCAACCATATATCTCTCGGGATGTATAGTTGTTTGAAATCCTTCCAAACCGCCACGTCGTTCCATCCTTGAAAATCGTTATCTCTCGCATTTGTTTTTGCCTTTTTTTGTGCTTCATACCAAAAATCACGCAACCTACTTCTATAGTGAAAAATTATCATATTGTTTTCGATGTTACCAAGTTGCTGCATGATTTTCCCATACCCTCCTCACAACATTGTCAAGTGCATTGTCCCACTCGAATTTGTGCTATGTATAAATAATTTATTTAAAATAAAAATAATAATTTATTTACAATTATATTAAAAATAAGTTGGAAATTAGAAATTAACACCAACCTCAAATTTTTTAAACCATGCATTGATATTCGGTATCCATTCAGGATGTCTGGATACCTGACTCCATTGAAATAATGGAATCTCTATCGAAAATTTAAATGCCGATGATATTACTCGGATGGCCTCAATGTTTGTGAACCTAAAAATAAATTAAATTAATGAAATATTGAAAATCAAGAGAACTAAAAAACAAGGGAGAAAAAGAGAAAAAAATAGGGGGCGAAAGAATAGAGACAGAGGGGAGAAATAGAACAAAACCGAGAGAAGGAAAAAAAATAACGAAAGAGAAGACACAAGACTAGTGTCTTTGAACAGAAGAAGAAGAAGAAGCATTACAACAGCTTCCACCAGGCTTCCCAGCCGCTGCCGCTGCCACCGCCACCGCCACTAAAAGCCATCGTCAGCCCAGCTCCCAAAGCGCCTCCATTCCATGTAATTCCCCCCCATCTCTATTTCTCCTTTCATCTTCTTGCATGCAGAACATGCACTGTGCACATTTCTACAAGTAAGGAAAAATAATTACCCGGTTACTGTGCTCATGCACAGTAACCAGCTAATTATAATGGACTGGTTACTATGCATGGGCTCTGTCGGAAGAGATCTGTTTGTGGATCTACAGTGGGGAATCCAAGAAGGGATGCAGTAGTTTCAGATCATCTATAATTTTCTCCTATTAGTGTTAGCATTAAAACACAGAAGTAGGGAGAAGAGACATATCTAGAAAGAAAAACATGAAGAGGACTGAAACATCAATAAAGCAGAACACCCTCTACAAGTGTCTGTTTGTTGCACCGTTAATGAGGAATCAAAGATAGATTGTATTTTATTTTAGGCTGATCTCAGCCCAATGTGTTTAGGGCTAGGTCCAACCCGTTCCAAAAATTTTAAAAAATATTTTTTAAAAAAACATTTGTGATTTTTTCGTGTATTTTTTCTATCCATTTTGGTTAATATTGGTTTATATTTTTATACCGTATAGATACAATTCTGGTATTAAAATACCTGGTTTTCGTCGAAACAAAAAAAAATTTGTTTCATGCAAACGGCCAAGTCTCTCAAAGCTAAAAAAATCACATTGTATTTTCATAAAACAAAGAAACTTAAAAAAATATGTTTTAGCATGCATTTTGGCTTTAATAACCAGTTTATTAAAGACACGAGAACTTAGCCAATATTTCATAAAAAAATATTTTTTTGTTTTGTTTTAATGTCAGGGATTACGAATTTATAGCTAAAACGTATTCCTGATATTAAAAAGGTAGTTGTTTTGTTGACGTTAGAATGACTAGGTTTTACTCGATAAGATAAAGATCTCCTTATCGAGGAGGACTTTTCTTAAACCGTAGACAGACCACCAATTAGAAATACGATGAAGCCTTAGCATATATCAGAAAATAAAACAATGTAGCTTACCTTAGGTAGGGCGTATTTAGGGTGCTAATACCTTCCCTTTACGCAGCGAGTCCCCATACCCGATCTCTGAGATCAGTTAGGGTTCTTAATGACCAAAATACTAGGTGGCGACTCCCATTCCATTTTTCCATTGATAAAAGACAAGAATTCCTTGTCTTCCTATATTTGCCAGATAGATACCATATACATACCTGAGGGTGGACGATCATTGTGACGCCGCATACGTGCGACAGAATGGCGACTCTACTGGGGACCTTGTGGACTAAGCATTGTTTTGTCTGATTTTTGTGTTTGGTTTTATGGGTTTTGTCATAACCCAATTTTTGACCATTTTATTTTAATTATTATTACTAGTATTATTATTATTATTATTACTGAAAAGGATAAAAAAAAATGATGATGATAATGATGAAAAAGCAAGTAAAATGAAATAAATGAAGAATGAATTAAAATTTGGGTTAAAGGCAACATGATTGGAAGTTTTGGGGTTTAATTAAACTTTGGAATTAATCTAATTAATCCAATCAAGGGTTTAATTGGAGAATTAATAAAGTTTTGAGACTTAATTAAGCTTGGAATTAATTTAATTAATCCAATTAAGGGTTTAATTGGAGAATTGATAAGTTTCTAAATGGACTTGGATTTAATTAAATTAATGAAATCAGGGACTTAATTGAAACATTATCAAAGTATAGGGCTGATTCTTGTCAAATTTGAAAGAAATTAAAGTCCAAGGACTAACTTGTAAAAGACGCCAAAATCAGGGGTCCAATTACAATTTAACTAGGGGTTTAATTACAAAACTTTCCAAAATTCAAGGTCCAAAATGAAAGTTGCCATTTCCAGTTGTGAATGGCGCCGTTTCTGAATCAAATGCTCCACCTTCTTCGTCGCTCAAGACCGTTTCGGCAGGAGATCTGTAACTGCAGATCGTGGGACGCATGGACGAACGTGGCTCACCTTGATTACCATGTTCTCTGGCTTTATAAAAGCGAGAGAAAAAGACGAACAGAAGAAAAAAGAGGGAGGAAGACAGAAAAAGACTGGGGGGGAAGGACGAACCAGAATAGAAACTGTTTTCCTTGTTTCTTCTCAGAGAACAGGGACGAAGAAAAATAAACAGGGGAATAGATAGGGAGTAGATAGAGAGAGAGACCAGGAGAGGGACACACGAAAAGGACGGGAAAAAAAACAGAACCAGGGCTTTGGCAAACACAACCAGCAACCCATCATGCCTTTATTGCCATCTTCTTCGTCCTGAGCAGGGGAAAACCGAGAGACACCAGGGTAGCAGACCATTGTTCCCCTGTTTCTTCTCAAAGAAACATAGGCCGTCCTCTGGCTTTATAAAAGGGACGTAGAGAGGAGGACAGTGAAACAAGAAACCCACCGACCACCTCTTCTCCAACACCAGCTTTCAAAATCAAAGGAAAAGGCTAAAAAAGAGAGGAACGAGCAGTTGACAGAAGGGAACACCGACAGAAGGGGAATGAATGAACGCAGGGATCTTGAGGCAAGGATAGACGACCAAGAAAGACTGAAAAATCCGGATCGCCACTTCCAGCACCAGGTAAGTTGCGCTTTCCCTTCTTCTGGCATTTTAATTACATGCTCTTATAGCAGGCGTGCGTGCGTGAATTGTTCACACACGCCTGCTGGTGAAAACAAAAAACAATGGCCAGCCGGGTCAAGCCTGTGACCCGGCTAGGCCTGCTGGGTCCAGCCCAGCCCCATGGGTTGAGCTGGGCCCAGCCCCAAAAAATATAGAAAAAATAAAAAAACAGAAAAAAATAAAAAAAAAGTAGAAAAAAATAAAAAAATAAAAAATGTGTATGCATGAATAAAAATAATGTAAATTTACTGGTTTATTCACTGACGCCAGAGTTAGGAATAAAAAATACCGGTTTAAATTTATATTATTTTTATTCGGTGTATTTTATTTTATTTAGCTAGAAAAATAAAAAATATATGCATGCGTAAAAATCAATTTATTTTTATTTATTTATTCACTGGCGCTAGAGTAGGGAATAAAAAAATATTGATCTAAATTTTCGTAGCTACGAATTTTTACCAACGCTAGAGTTGAATTATTCGAGCTCGAATATTCACTGACGCCAGAGTCTGGAATATTATAAACAAATGATCAAAGCATAAACTAATAAACATTTAGCAGCAATTTAAGACAAAAGAGCAATGCAGTTTGCCTTAGGCAGAACGTTTAAGGGGTGCTAATATCTTCCCTTTTACGTAACCAGTCCCGAACCATAGAATCTTTGTTGACCAGTTAGGGTTCCTAGTGACCATAATACTAGGTGGCGACTCCTCAAACAAGACATTTTTCCTGAAAGAACAAGATGCCAAAAATCTGTTTTTTTTTTTTCCACAATCGAGAATACTTTTTAGGGCCGCTGCGATGTCGGGTGCGACAGGTTTATTGTTATTATGCATTTTCTTTTGTTATTTGCTTATACACTTTAATTCTTGTGCATATTTGTTCATGCATTGTATAGAATTATTTCATGCATCATTCTCTTTTTATGTGAGAGTTTATACTGGAAAACTTTAAGCTAGGTGGGGGACTAGCAGCTTACCTTACGACTTTTAGTCAAGGTTTAAGTTTGTATAAACCCCAACTCTTCGTTGAGTGCTTAAACTGGTGATGATTGGTGCACATGCCATCTCATTACCTATTGGGCCCCTATATTGCCTACATGAGGGTGATCACTAGGACAACAAGAGACCCCTTTTAGAGTCTGAGTAGTCAACCTACCTTTTGTCTCACATATAAGAGCTAGAACTTGCCTTTAGGATGTATGCTCCCTACACTTTGTTTTGCATCAAAACAAGCCTTTCCTGAAGCATCTTAAAATCAAGACTTGCGGGTGACATAATGGTCATTACTTGGGAAATTTCCATTGCAGAGTTTGGGAAAAAATCAAGACTTTTGTTTCATCATACAAGAGTTACGACCATGTATCACCCCTCGAAGGGTGAGTTCATCATATGGATTACATACTCGTACATTTATCATGCATGCTCCACGGTTGAAACATAAGTTCCCCCCACCTAAGGTCTACTACACTGAAAAAAAAAGAAAAAAGAAAAAAGAGGTTAGATAGAGGCTCATTGTTAAAAGAAAATTGAGAGTATCAAAGGTAAGTAGCTAGACTAACAAATCTGCTTGAACAAGTGCTGAGCGTCAAGAATGGAAAGGGAATATTTGCATAGTTTTTTTTGTGGGAACACCATCAGTCTATGTCCCAAACATAGAAAAAAATAATTGACTCTTCTCCTTAACACTCTGCCAGTAGAGGCCATAAACACTAAAGTGGCATCGCCTCTCCTTCATTTCAATCATGAACAACAACAACAACAACGTCTTCAGCCATCAACACATGATAATCACTGTTTTTGTTCAGTTACATCGTTAATTGTTCACTGCCTCTACATCATCTTGCAATAGCACCTGACACGACCAAAAGATTGATGTCTTCTCCCAAGTGCAGGAGTGTCGAAGTAATAAATAACCCGGCAAGACCGGGGTCGAACCACAGGGAGGTTTATTGTATAAATTATAGTTA
>Ga0325402_1002204_pt1 | contig 16929 bp, 11 predicted proteins | sample PopdelMetagenome_22_FD_207212 | JGI IMG/M metagenome (GOLD analysis project Ga0325402, IMG submission 207212) | Populus deltoides microbial communities from Bellville, Georgia, United States - Xylem-PdKOR-R3 | ecosystem: Host-associated > Plants > Phyllosphere > Stem > Wood/Secondary xylem... | reverse complement strand
TTTGTTTGTGGCTGCAATTTTTTAGCTACTGATTTCTGTCTCTAATGAGTGGTTATTGATTGTATCATTATAATTTATGCAGCCGTTGATAAGGTTTGCGTATGTGCTGGAATGGCCAGTAATCCTCAATCTTCTGGCGGACAGGTAGCTGTAAAAAATCTCATTCAACTTTTTTTTTTAAGATGGCTCAGCTTTTAATAGGCTGCTTGTTTTTGTGTGTACCATATTGCAATAATAATACATATTGTGCAAGATTTTGAAAAATTTAAGCTGGGTTTGGTTTTGGCCGCCTCTAAAGGTCATTTGCTTAGCAGTGGACTATCATTAGAGTTTGTTTATATAATTGGAAACGGTTAATGTTTGGATATTTTTCGCAAGTGGCCCTTAGCTGCTAAGTTGTATGTGAAACAAGATATTCAAGTTTTTTCCCTCTCTCCACCTGTGGATGTGTGTCTTGGTGCTCCAGCCTACAATTGCTGGATCTTTTAGTATACCCTTTTCTGTGCAATTAATTTTTTTCTCCTTTGGTTTGGTGAGTTTTATTATTGGTAGTATTATCTGATTTTTATGGTTATTATGGATAAATCCTTGTAGTTTCGACCAATGGTTCCGACACAGCAAGGGCAGCCATTCATTCAGGTGGCTTCCCAACAGTTTCGGCCAGTTGGACAAGGTATGCCTTCTTCACATGTTGGGATGCCAGCTGCTCAAAGTCAGCACCTGCAGTTTTCTCAACCAATCCAGCAGTTACCGCCATGGCCAAATCAGCCTGGGGCACCTTCGGCACAGGCTTTATCAATGCCTTATGGTCAACTAAACAGGCCTCTGACATCATCACAGCCCCAGCAAAATGCCCCTCCATTAAGTAATCATATGCATGTGGTTGGCACCTCTGGAGTTCCTAACTCCTCACCATATGCCGTAAGAACTCATCAACAGATTTCTTCTCTTTGTTTATTGGCTTATTTCATGGGATGTCTTTTGGACTTACTTCTGAAGTTTTGCATTGTTTCAGTTTGCACCATCTTCTTTTGGCCTGACACAAAACAGTGCCAGTGCATTGCCCCAGTTCCCACCAATGTCTCAAATGCATGCACATGTTGCACCTATGGGGGGACAACCTTGGTTGTCCTCTGGAAGTCATGGTGCTTCACTTGTTCCCCCAGTCCAGCCTGCTGTTGTCCAGCCTTCTATATCTTCTTCCTCTGATTCAGTAAGCTTCCTCTCCCTCTCCCTCTCTCTCTTTCATATTTATTTCATTATTCGTGCTTCATCTTCTAAAAACTCTTTATGAAGTGGTGCTGTTGATGATTCCTCAAAGATTCTTATTCATGTAACTTGATGCATATTTAAGAACCTTGTTTTTAATAAATTGCATGGGCAAATAAATTTGGATAAGATGACAGTTTGTTGTTAATCATGGTAGAAATTTTTGAAAATGACATTACTTTGAATTTGTTCCAAATTTTATGAGCTTCCCTGGATGTTGATCTTTTCAACATAATGACATGCATGCTCCTCAGGTATAGTATCATAGGTATGATCAAAATGCTATGTACACTGATTTCGAATGCGGAAATTTATAGAAGTAGAGGAAGCTGATTTTAATTGTATCTCAGCAAGTAAACTTTTGTAAGAACTTATTCCTCCAGTGGATTTTGAGATGGTTTTTCCTTATATTGAGAAATATATATATTTTTTTCAATGGAAAAATACATCTATATCGTCTACAGATCTGTACTAAGTTATTTGCTCCATAAATTATCTTTTACCCACACAGCTACTGTTTCTCAGGATTTGGTTAGCCATGCTTAACTGTTTATATGGAATTTCAGACAGTAGCTGTTTCTAGCAATAGTCAACAGTCTTTGAGTGATTGGCAGGAACATACAGCGTCTGATGGGAGGAGGTATGTTTTTGTTTTTACCACATCATTAGTTCTTATCTCCTGCTCGGATATTCAAAAGGCTGGCCTCTAAAAATGCTTTCTTCTTAATAGATTATGGTTTCTTACAATATTTCAGATGTTAGGTACATGCCACTTGCATACAAGTTAAAACAACCCAAATAATTATTATGGTCTAACAAATCCTTCCCATGCAATAGGATGTTCCTGTTCCTTCTTGTACAATTCGATAACTAATAACTAATGAGTATATTTTGCCAGGTATTATTACAACAGGAGAACAAAACAATCTAGTTGGGATAAGCCCTTTGAATTGATGACGCCAATTGAGGTGAGCTGTATTCCTGAGCGGCTATAATCTGCATAACTTAAAAATGTTGTCTCTGTTATCTACTGTACAGGCCTTTGATATTGTTTGATATACATGCAAACATTGTTCCTTGGATAGATGTTGCAATTGTAGCTGCCCCTAAGTTGATCAAAATTATTTTATTCGAGATCTTTTTTTTTTCTTTGCATGTTTCTTTACTTGTCTGTAGATTTCGTGGCAAGTCTGGAGAAATTTAATGACTGCTCTATATGGTCACTTTCAAGACTGGATTTCACTTTCTCAAGGCAGGCAGCATTTTGTTATTTCCATTCTACTTGTCATTGGGCAGAATTTTATGCAGAAGCTGTGGTTGGTGGTGTGCATAACCAACTTTGGGCTTTAACAGTTTCATTTTTCTCAAAAGTTTAGAATGAGAATGGTTACTCATCTCAAATAGCATCTATCTATTTCTTTATTCACGAATCTCATTTGTTGTAGTTTCATGCTCCTACAGGTTAATGATCTGAGCAAGTCTGTAAGATAATTATAGTCTACTTAGCTGGCTGTTTTGCCATTATTCTCGCGCCACCTTTTGTTTCTCTTTAGTCATTATTCTGTTTATTTTAGGTCCTAGTGTTTTTTGTTGTTTTTGGTTTTCAAAACTTGTATGCATTGTTTTTTCTTGTACGGCTTTCAATGGCTTTGATTTCTGAATAGTGTTCTCTCCTCTTTCAGAGGTATAAAATGCTTGGCTCTGCAGTGTTTCCTTTTAATTATGTATTTCACTTCTTTAGATAATTTAAAGGTTATTTTGTGTTTTAAATAGGGTTTTTATAGGCACCAATATTTTATGCATCAAAAGGGATGCCTAGTTTATTCTACCCCCTCTCCTAAAGAAGGCCCTTGTGAATAGTGAAAAAGTGTTGATCTAATTACAAGGGAAATTGTAGTATGAGTATAGCTTTTGCAAAGATGAAGCTTTATGATACCTAAGAAGTCTGATTGCGCCTATGAGAAATAAAAGTGTTCACACAAAGGTCTTGAAGGAACAGCCTGTTTGTGATTTTGTATGTCGGGCATGTTTGCATCTCTGATTGTAGTTGCTGACCTGGTATATACTGCTTGGTGCCTTTCTTAACAGAAAGTTTAGAGTCCTGGTTGGCCTAGATACCATGGAAAAAATATTGTTCTTGGTTGGACCCTTTTTGTTGTGATTCTACAACACCCTCAGTTTCCTTTATTGTAATGATAATGGATACTAGTTTCTGGACATTGGATTGTATCTTGTACTCAAAGAATGATGTTGCATCTAGAAGCTTGTGAAATTGATAACTAAAAGAAATATAAGGGGAGGGTTTAATTTGACTTAATCTGGATGCGCTGAAGTTGTACTTTATGGCTTCATGAGACTTTTCCTCTTTTTATCTAGTTTCAGAATACTCACTGTTTTTACATGTAGATGCAATCACTTAACTTTATAACATTATTCTCTTCACAAAGGTGAGGTCTTTCAATCAAAGACATGTTACTATGACTGAATGAAGTAATAACTTTTTTAATTGATTTTTGTTTTCTTCCTTTTGCCAAACCTATATAATTCTTCCAAGTGAGGGTTTGAATCAAAGATCCCCACTTAGGAGGAAGTTTTACACTTCCAACTCTTCTAGAAACTGTTGGTACTGGGTTAAACCATCTGGATTGTACTAGAAATGGGCCCTTTTTGGTCATGTCATGTGAAATTTCTAAGATCTGGTTGGTTTTATAGCTAGCGAGTCCTTATGCAACTGTAGATATGTACAAGCAAATGTTGCACATGGGGAGTTATAATTTCACTTTGTGATGATTATTTATTAAAAATCAGGAACTGAATATCGACTGGATACAATTTTGAGTGAGTTTTGAATGAAAAAAATACACAAACTATCACTTAAGGTGGTGGCATGCTAAGCTTTCCTTGAGCAACATAATTCAGAAAATGTTACTTTTCATTGTTTACATTGAATTACAGGTTATTTTTTTCCATTGCGCATTTCTTTGTCCATGGTATGCTTAATTTTATTCTTGATGTTTATGATTTTGTTGCTGTCACTTACTGCTGTATTATTGCTTTTCTTGTAGAGTTATACTTTATCTTTAAGCCATAAGTACATGTTATTTTTCCCTTTTTTATCCTCAGTTTCATCATTCTTATGCATGGTTACCTTTCTTTGTAGCTGTTAAAGTGTTTTTATATTTGTGATATCAACTGTTCTTTCCTTATATTTTCTGAAACTGATCTTGCTTATTCATCTGATAATTGCTGCCATTTTAACAGAGGGCTGATGCATCGACTGTTTGGAAGGAATTCACAACTCAAGAGGGGAAGAAGTATGTTTCGATTCCATTATTATTTTATTTTTGTACACCTACGAGTTTTTGGGAGTGCTTTCTAGTATCTCTTCTTTCTTTTTTCAACAAGATCACTATTGAATCTGGGGGGTGGTGTTTACAGGTATTACTACAACAAGGTGACAAAGCAATCTAAGTGGTCAATTCCTGAGGAATTGAAGGTATGCTTGTGTAATTTTTATTATTTGTTTCCCTGATGTGGCATTACTGATCTTCTCCCCCTCAACACCTGCTTCCAGATGGCTCGTGAACAGGCGCAACAAACAGTTGGCCAGGGGAATCAATCAGAAACCGACGCAGCTTCAAATGTCCCAACTGCTGTTGCTGTTACCTCAAGCGAAACATCCACCACAGCTGTTTCAGTTAGCTCTAGCTCTGTGATGTTACCAGGGGTCTCTTCAAGCCCAATTTCAGTCGCTGCTGTCGCTAATCCACCCCCAGTGGTAGTTTCTGGATCACCAGCTCTTCCTGTTGCACATTCTACCACAGCTAGTGCTGTAGGTGTCCAACCCTCTGTGACTCCTTTACCCACTGCTGTTTCAGTAGGTACTGGAGCTCCTGCTGCAGCAGTTGATGCAAAGACAACATCACTGTATGGACCTCTTTTTAGTTTTTGATGATATTTTGTAACAAGAAACTGTCCCCCCCCCCCCTCCTCCCAAGTACTGATGGTGTAGCCACACCAGATCACCATAACAAGAGTCACACACTCAATCTTGAAGAAATATTAAAATCAAACCCTGTATTTCTTTCTAAGTTAATACATGCTTGAACAATTGCAGGAGTAGCACTGACAATCTATTATCTCAAAGTGCTGCAAATTCTGTAGATGGAGCATCTATGATGGATACTGCGGTATGGCTAATTCTTTACAGGCTATTTATGAATTTTGCAAGCTGGATTTACATGTTTTAACCACACTGCCAATTGTATGTTGTGGAAAAAAGAGCATCACTAAACCTGCTGTATGTTTGTAATATATATTCATGCTTAGATCCTTTATGAGTCATTGTTTTGAAAGAAAAAAAGGCATTGAAAATCCATGGACCTCTGTCCTGGTTTTCATATTAAAACAAGGCTGCTTGAGTAAACATCCTCCTATGGCAAACACACTTATTTTCAAGAGTTGGCCTGCACAATGAAATCTGAATGTTAGATTGTTGTTTTTTGACTTCTGTATTGCGTCACCACAGGAATTCAATAAAGTATCAATGGATATGGGAAAAACTAACGCCAGTCCTTTGGAGGAGAAGACCCCAGATGAGGAACCTTTAGTATTCGCCAACAAGCTGGTATCAACTTAAAATTTACTTGTTGCCTCCCTCCCTACTTTTCTTGACAAGTAAATCTTGAATAATGTATCACACTTAACTATTGTCACATATGGGAAACTATGTTGATTCTGTGTGGGAATTTGCTTCTGAAAGGAAAATAATGCAACAAAACTGCAATGCTCAATATGTAATGCTTCTTTTAGTCATCATTATAACCATTTTCTCTCCCTTGTGGGGTAGAGTATTTTATTATTTAATATTCATTATCATCATGTTAATTTATTTTCACTTACATGTTTGATATGTTCAGGAGGCAAAAAATGCATTCAAAGCTCTTCTAGAATCCGCAAATGTCCAGTCTGACTGGACTTGGGAGCAGGTATCATTGTTATTTATTATTCGTACCATCTATTTTCTTCATTAAATGAATGTCATTAATGTGGGAATTTGATGTCAGACGATGAGAGAGATCATTAATGACAAAAGATATGCTGCTTTAAAAACTCTTGGTGAGCGAAAGCAAGCATTTAATGAGGTAAGCCTCATATCAATCTCATATGGAACTTTTAGCATAAATTAATGAGAATCTGTTGTGATTGAACTGGATTTGAGTGGTTCTGATTGCGTATACTTTTCTATACGTGCATTGATGTATCAATTCATGCCATTCTGATGTCAATTTGATTATTTATTTGCTTTAGTACTTAGGTCAAAGGAAAAAACTAGAAGCTGAGGAGAGGCGCGTAAGACAGAAAAAGGCTCGGGAAGAGTTTGCCAAGATGTTGGAAGTATGTCGCATATAATTAAATTGTCTTGTCTTTTTCTCTCTCTTATCTGATTTTATAATGCTTTTTGATGGTTTTATCTGTTTTCAGGAGTCTAAGGAATTGACTTCATCCATGAAGTGGAGGTTGAAGTTTCAGTCTATTCAAAGAAAAGTTTGATATCTAGTTTATTTTGCTGTAGAGTGAAGTTTTCTATTGTTTTAACTTATGCCCTGTTATTTCAGCAAAGCTATAAGTCTGTTTGAAAATGATGAACGATACAAAGCTCTTGAGAGAGCCAGAGACCGAGAGGATCTTTTTGACAGCTACATTGTGGACCTTGAGAGGAAGGTAAATATTTCTATACTTGTGCTTTGTTTGCTTGTGCAGGAGCACACCTATATACATATAGGTGAAGTGTAAATGTGAATCTTTTTCTATATTATATAGACATGAAATTGCCTGATGGTGATATTAGACATAGAGGTGATATTGTATACATTTCTTTTTTCTTGGATAAAAAGTCTTTTGTAATATTATATTTACTCTACATGGCTTACAAATAGTAAAAGTTTTGAAACTTGAAGTGTGGCAGTTCCAATCCTGACGTAATAGGTTTCTAGAACTTCCATCAAACTTGTATGCTTCTCTAATTTAATTGAAAGCAAGAATTTCTTTCAGTAGTTTGTTAACTTGATTGACACTTGTAATTTTATTACTGGTTAAAAGATAGCTGGGCTTCTTGGAGCAAAACTTTGATTGATTTACTTTGATTTTGGAAGAACATTGCCCATGCTCATTTCATGTGCGGTGAAACAAAAAATGGAGAAAATGAATTTCATTAGGGTTTTTATGTGGATTTTTAATCTAGCACCCAAGCTCTGTTGTATCAATTTGCTATTGAATGTATGTTCATAACAGAAACTCCATTTGTTTCTCTTGATGTAGAAATCCAATAATGTCTTTACATTTAGATCTTGTATTTCTCAGTCAATGCTTATAAGATTCAATCAGTGCGTCACTTATTCTGTTATAGCGGCACACCCTAGGAGGCATTTGCATTTCTGGATGTTGTTAATCTTTTTTCACTGGGAGAAACATTAGTCATGCTGCTATGTTCTTGGTGTTTAATTTTCTTTCTCATTTCAGGTGCAAGCTTGGATGGCTAATTGTACTATGCATACCATCCATTTCTTACATGTTTATGCTTTGACTTGTGATGCAGGAAAAGGAGAAGGCTGCTGAGGACCGTAGGAGGAATGTAGCAGAATATAGAAAATTTCTGGAGTCCTGTGATTTCATCAAGGTATTTCTCAAGGGACATAAAAAAAATATAGCAACGTATTTTTACTTCTGTACCTTGGTATGATTATTCTTCCATTTTCAGGCCAACAGCCAATGGCGGAAAATTCAAGATCGCTTAGAGGATGATGAGCGGTGCTTGTGTCTTGAAAAACTTGACCGTTTACTCATTTTCCAGGTATGTTCTCTCACTTGTAATTCAATATATTGTTGTGAACTAGGTGCTGATATTGGTATTGGCAGGACTATATTCGTGACTTGGAGAAAGAGGAAGAGGAACAAAAGAAGATACAAAAGGTACCCGTTTATTTATGTTGTAATTTTTTCTCTTCAGTTGTATTTTCTTACCTCATTTTTTTATCTCTAAATAAAAGGAACAATTGAGACGGGCTGAAAGGAAAAATCGTGATGAATTTCGCAAATTGTTGGAAGAACATGTTGCTTCTGGCTCCCTTACAGCTAAAACTCACTGGCTTGACTACTGTTTGAAGGTGCCATTCTCATTTGTTTTTGTGAAATACATGAAGAAGAATTAAATGAAAGATGAGAGGAAAATTGTACCTGATATCTGGATCTGAACTTGTTAGTTCATTATTTTCTCTTTTGGTCGTAGGTTAAGGATTTGCCTCAATATCAGGCCATTGCAACAAACACGTCTGGCTCAAAGCCAAAAGATCTGTTTGAGGATGTTTCTGAAGAACTAGAGAAACAAGTAACTTGTCTCATTTCTGATTCCTGCAATCTATGATGAATTGTTTTTTTCAATCTTTTAAGATCGGGACTTGCATAAATTATTTTTAGTAAGAGGATTTATGGTTTCATTACTCTGCCAAATCAAACAAGATCAATCTTGTGTGTCAACATTTGTGGTTTTGTTCCAATATAATCATGACACCAGACAGTTTATTTTCAGTTTACATCTTTTCTTCTTTTGGATTTAGAATTTTTTTCCTGGCATAACTGGTCCACATGTCCCTCCATCTCATGGCTTCTTGTTTCTTGTTGATTATATGTTGGGATAGAAAGTAATATAGTATATGCTCCTTGTGCATTGCTTAGGTGGGAAACATTGGCATGGGTTAGATTTGAATCTTGACCTGCAATATAACAAAGACTACAGAAATGTAGATTGTCTAACTTATGTTAGTATTTTGTTCATGCGATAGTTTTGATTGGTGACCTTGATTTTGCAACCCTCTTGCATCAAATTTTCATGTTTTTCACCAGTTTCAGTTGCAAAATACTAGTCTTAGCACTGCTTTAAGCTTGTTATTTGTGCTATTCTAGAGTTCCAAGTTCATCAGTTCTTAGTGGTATATAATTTAACTAGTAAACGCAATCTTTTATTGCCCTGACTCCATCAATAGATATTTTTTATTGATGTGAAATTTTGTTTCTGTTATAACCCATATGTTCAAATTATTCACTGTATATTTAATCTACTTTCTTTATATTCATATAACTGGTTTTGTCTATATTTTCTGCCTGAAACGGTTGAAACCTGCTACACACGTGTCTAACCTTTCCTTTTTTGTATTGACAGTATCATGATGATAAAACTCGAATAAAGGATGCAATGAAGCTGGGCAAGGTAAGATAATATATGCTTCTTCTTTTCACAGCCCCTTTCTAAATCTGGAACCCTTATATGTGCAGATTACCATGGTGTCAACATGGACATTTGAAGACTTCAAGGGTGCTGTTGCTGATGATATTGGTTCTCCACCAATATCAGATATCAACCTAAAGGTATTACATTTTCTGTTTTCCGCCTGGTTTTCTCAAAAAGGTCTTGTGAGCTGTAAATTGAAGGTTTATGGTCAATGAAAAAAATGTCTTGTTATCCAAAGGAGCAAATCACACTAAACCTGTAGAATTCATCCTGTTCTATATGAAACCAGAAGTCTGTCTGCACTGCCTTCAAACTGTTATTGAACTTTTTAATATTGGTGATAGTCCCATGAGAATCTAAGACTGTTGAGATGGCAATGGTGGTTTGCCAAGATGAAAAGTTGTATAGTAAGCTTTTGAAGCATGGATGCTTGCAAGTTTTGAGGAAATTATTTCTAAGGCACCTCATGTCTTATGCTATCTGATGAAGTTCCATTATAACTTGAGAGTGAATCACTGCTCCATTATCAGCATGATGCTGCTTCACGAGCATGAATGTGGCCTGACATTGCCCTGGACCTCATCTTGTTTTTCTTTTGGTTAACACTTTGTCCCGCTTTTTGGGGCCACACAAACACACATGCAGGCCTTGAATATGTTGTTCATATGCTTTACATGGGTATTTCAGTGATGCTTCATTTACTATCAAGTGTCACTTTCTACTAGTCACTTGCAGTAAATGGCTAGATTTGAGCACCCCAATTACTGTTTCATTAATGAGGTGATCTCATTGAAGCTTTACTGTAATGATCAAGTAAGACTGCTCACAGTGGGTAATCAATCTTAAGATTTTGATTGTACTCTACTTTGAAGCTTTTATACGAGGAGCTAGTTGAAAGAGCCAAGGAGAAGGAGGAGAAAGAAGCTAAAAAACAGCAACGTCTTGCTGATGATTTCACTAAATTACTGTATACTCTTAAGGTATATCAAAAATATTTTGAAAATGTTGTGATCTCTGTTCTGTTTTACAACCTTTGGATCATCTTCTATTGGCAAAAAAAGAAGAGAAAGAAAGAAACATAGATATATTTTCTTAGTTATCCAATCTAACCTGTTAATATTATGCTCTCTTATAGGAAGTAACTCCTTCTTCTAACTGGGAGGATTGCAAACCGCTTTTTGAGGAGAGCCAGGAATACAGGTATTGCAGCTTACTCCCACCTCCCTCTTTGAAGATGACCTGCTAATCATTTATCTTTAAGAACCTGTTTACACCCACCTCCCTGTGCATTTCATTGTGTTGATTTTTCTTTTGTAGGTCAATTGGGGAAGAGAGTTTGAGTAAGGAAATTTTTGAAGAATATGTCACACACTTACAGGAAAAGGCTAAAGAGAAGGAACGCAAGCGTGAGGAAGAAAAGGTACTTATATTTTGTTAGTATACCTAGCTAAGCCGGTGTGATTCTGTCATTTCATATGGCTGTTAACTGTTTCTTCTGGTTCTTTTTGTGGTGTTTTCTGCATGACTAGTCAAACAAATTTGAAGTGTTTAGCTCATGTGGGGCTAATAAGTACCTCCATACTTCAAATTTATTCTCTTGATTGACCTTTCAGCATATTTGATAAGAGAAGGGTTGCCTGTAGAAGGAACTTAAATTACACTCGGAAAAAGAAACAGAAAGGGGAAGTCAAAACCACTTTCTATCTGAATGCACTGCCATTAATTTTTTTTTTTGTGTTTTCGGATCGTTTTGATGAACTGATATTAAAAATATTTTTTAAAAAAATAAAAAAACATTATTTTGGTGCATTTCCAAGCAAAAAACACTTTGAAAAGAAACTGCTACTACACTTCCAAATACCCCCTCAGTTTGCCTTGTAGATAAGAGCGCACAAGAACCTGAGCTTAGATGAGAGCGCACAAGAACCTGAATGTGGAAGCTGCTACCCTAGATAATCTGTCTGAGCTTTCCCCCCTGTAAATATGCTAGTTATGCTGTTTAATTTCTTGATTTGTTTGTTTTTTCTCTCTTTTGACAGGCCAGGAAGGAGAAAGAAAGAGAGGAAAAAGACAAGAGAAAAGAGAAGGAGAGGAAGGAGAAGGAGAAGGAGAAAGAGAAAGAACGTGAAAGGGAAAAAGGAAAGCAACGGACAAAAAAGAATGAAACAGATGGTGAAAATGTTGATGCAAGTGATGGTTATGGCCACAAGGATGACAAAAAGAGGGAAAAGGACAAAGATAGGAAACACCGGAAACGGCATCAAAGTGCCATTGATGATGTAAATTCTGATAAGGATGAGAAAGAAGAGTCTAAAAAATCACGCAAGCATAGCAGTGACCGTAAAAAATCTAGAAAGGTACAATTCTAGTGGTGCATTTGTAGTTTAACTTCTGAGAAAAATTTTCTGATTTTCTTGGTGATATTTCTCTGCAGCACACATACACACCTGAATCAGATGGTGAAAGCCAGCATAAAAGGCACAAGAGAGATCACCGTGATGGTTCCCGCAGAAATGGCAGTAATGAGGAGCTTGAAGATGGGGAGCTTGGCGATGATGTGGAAATCCGGTAGTTCCTTATTTCCTTTTGTTTTACAGATTGTTAATCCAAATGCACCAACTACAAATGAGCATTTCATAGCTTGTCCTTGGTATATGCTGGATATAGTTTTCAGTGTTTTCCTTGTGCATTTGATTTGTTGCAACAAATTACTGTGCATAGTACTGTTTTGGAAATGATATGAACTTCATAGATTCTGAAATTTGGCTGGCCTTAAGAACTGCTGATTTTATAGGACGAGTATAGTGTTGCTTTTGACTTTGGTATCAGGAACCATGATTATGACTTTGGCTTGAAAAGGTTAAGGGATAAATTTTACTTTGGCTGGAATAATTCAACAGGAAATTGGAATTAGAAGAACATAAATGGAAGCTAAAAGGTTTCCAAGGGAAATGGATAGTCCTAATTTTGTTCTTGTTTCAAGAATAATGATTAATTCAACTCGGCTATAATCAAAACTTCAGGACTGGATCATTCAAAAGCCCTCTATTAAAAAAAGAGAGAGATAAGATAAAACCTAACTCATAAGAAATGATAAAGAACAAATGGGAAGTGAAAGATGAGGAACCAAAAGTGAATATTGTCATATTTCTACAACAGATTGTTAGAGTGTGGTTGTGGAACAAACTGCAACTTTCACACATAATCAGAGATACCCATAATATGTCCTAGCTTTCAATTATTTGTGTTACTTTTGGTGGGTGAAACATCAGTATCCACTAGTCAATAACTTTGTATGCCTTGAACACTCCTTTTGCTTCCTTTTCCTATGACTGGAACTAGAGTAATCTAGGGTCGGCTCTTGGAAGTGTGGTGTACCCATACAGCCATACGATGGCTTGGCAACCCTTCTGATTGACCTTGATGTGCTGTGTGAGTGGGTTTTTGTGATTTACAGTGAAAGATACATGGTTAATGCTAGAAGTTCTAGACTCATGGATGGTGATTACTGCTTGAAAGTGTCCTTATTTTATTGTATTGAATAAAATGGATGTAAAAGTAACCATTAAATGGAATGCCTACCATTTTGTTTTGTTTTGTTTTTATCAGCAAACAACATATGGCAGCGGAGTTTGATATCTGAATTCAGGGAGACGGAAAGTGGTGACAGAAAGTCAAAGAGTTGGGAATTAATTAATTTTTGAAGCTAGCTTAAGCTTAACATCTGGTAATTGGTGATGAGAAACCAATCATGTTTCTTACTATGTCATTCACAAGCTCTTCCAAAATAGTATCTCCAATCTCTGATCCAGTTTCCCTCCTCTGTAGCCCATACTCATTCCAGTCTTGTTCTGAATACAGTAAATCGAAAACAGTATCTTCAATTGCTAACCCATTATCCCTTCTCTCTGGCTTATAATTACTCCCGCCTTGTGAACTCAGTAAATCCAAATTCAGCAATTTTGTCAGGTTTGACTCATTGCCAGATTGTTTATCCCATGGCTTCATTTTCTCACCAATTATCTTTCCAAGCTCTTCTGGCCCCAAGAATTGTTGGTGATGACATTGCGGCTTCCCCTCGCTTTCTTGGGTCTCAACAATCTCCTTTACGTAATCAAACAGCAGTTGCTTTGTTTGCTGCAGAACCATTTTGGATTTCAAGTACTGTGGAGAAAAATAAGACAGGACAAATTCTTGTATCTCTGTGGCTTCTCCACAAACTGGTTTCTCATTTGGTGAGTAAAAAAGGACTTCCCGGAGAGATGCTGATAAAATGCAGTCTTCTGTAAATTTTTTGGGTAAAATAACTCTAGTTTTGGAAGCACTCTCTTCTTCTGTTGTACTGGAATCCTCTGTTTTATCTGTAAGAACAAGAATTTATTTTCAAGAAAAGTTTAAAAAGGCTGACAGTAAAAGTACAAGTGTACGCCGTGTTCATGGCAGATAAAGAGACTAACTGCTGTGAATTGGGGAATTTCCATGAGAAGGAATCCGTTCTAGTACTGATGCCGGGCAGAGTTGCCTGCTTTCTTCTATACAGTGCTGTTGGAGCTTTCTATCTGCAGTAGCCTGTTAGCTTTGTGAGTAAGTGAATCCAGTCTGTGATTCCTTGGAAAGAAACGAATGAAAAATGCAACTTTTGTCTAATAATTATAGGTTTTCTACCTCCTGTGGATCGTGGAGGTTGGGAAGCTGTGAAGTGTTTGTTGTGAACAAGATATCATTTTGCGATGATGTTGACGTTTCTTCTACTTCACTCTCAGAACACGAATTAAACACTGTTGCACTGCTAGCCGACGAAAATTTATCTAATTCTGGAACTTGCTGGTTACTCCTGCCCTTCTCACTGACATTTAGTTTTCCATCTTCATAATTAGAACCATTGATTCTTAGCCTCTTCTTTGTGGAAATGACCTGGTTTAATACAGCTCTTAATACCTTTGAAAGTTGTGGCTTTTTGGTCGTGTTTAGACGACAACTGACCGATCTCTTCGGGGACTTGCTTGAATTTCCATAGCAGCAGCTGAAGGTATGTTCTGAATTCGAGCTTTTTCTTGAATATCCTCTTTCTAGAAGGTGAATATTTAGGGTGAAAGATTCCTGTTGCTCTTGAAGGAGCTCTCGAAGTTGCTTGGGTGGTTTTGTTTCTGTGATAGCCATTAGAGAAGTGTCCATGTGTCTGGGGCTGGAGAGGTGGTAAGATGGAGATGTGGGGTGCTTGTGTGTTCTGTTTGGAAAGATGATGAGATTTATAGTGGTGTTGTATTGCATTAAATGGTATAGACTATAGACAGCGCATATCAGTTGGTTTGGGACCTGACTAGAGTAGAAATAGTAGGGGAACGGATATTTGAGTATTGGATAGTGAGGGATAGAGACATCGTGTAATTCGTCTCCAGGCTATACGGCTTTAACTGTTGGCGGCACCCATTGTTCCAGATCACCTGTAATCATAAATTTAGGTCGTGTGCGGTTTCTATCATAACTGTTACACCTGACCCGGGACTGGTTCAAAAAAGAACTTGGATTGTTGAGTTATTGGGTCAACTTGCGAGTCATTGGGTGAATTTAGAATAATGAGTTTTTATTAAGTCAGTAGCATTTTGTTTTATTTTTTTAGAAGGCATTGATCCAACCGGGTTTTTACTAGGTTCGGCTGAGTCACTAAAATGCTGGCTAGGTCGAATAGTTCTGATTGGGTAAATGGTTTGTCTAATTCAACTGAAAACCTAAAAATTGGTTAGATTTAAAATTTTAAATTTTCCAAATCAACCTGTAAAACCGGGTGTTGTTTAGGCGGTGTCATTTTTTTGTTATTATTGGCGACCTTGTGCAATCCCACCCCTCCTCTGTGATAGACATGCATTTATGAAAGTAGGTATGCTTATGGTCCCTACAAAATTGTGTCCATTTGGAGAGGGTGTCCAATGGATCGCCGACTTATGTGCTTGTGTTACTGTTATTATTTGTAATGTTGTTAGTTTAATACAGCAATGAAAGCATATTTTCTGATTAACACCATTTGACCAATCAGTTGAGTGCCTATCTTTGGAGTACTTATGCACAATTAGACTAGGGGGGGCAAATTTTCTCCAGTGTCCCAAATCTAATCCACAGACTGGACATTTTCAATATCTTTGCTTTATTATCAGAGGAGGAAATGAAAAGTAAAAGGCACCTTTTTGCCTTTTCTTTTTGTTTCATTTTAGGGCGGCTTCTTTTGAGATTCTTGTTTTTTTAAAAAAAAATCACTGAATTGTTTGGGAATATGTTTGGACATGTGGAAGTGGAACGACCTGCATTTCTAAAATTAAAAGCATCATTTCCAAACGGGTTGTGTCACATGGGCGACCGTGTTTCCAAACGGGTTTTTATGCAGGATTCAGAAGCTGAAAAGATATAAATGTGCTTGATTTTCATGGCATCATCATCAACTTTCAATCGTTGGCTCAATGGGGCCCGAACCGTGGAAATACTAATAAAGGTAATCCCGGATTTAGAAGCTGAAAAGATATAAATGTGTAATAATTTTCTTGGCATCATCATCAACTTTCAATCGTGGGCTCATTGGGGCCCAAACTGTGGAAATACTATTAAAGTCGATGGGAATTGCGGGCCTTACACCCATCACAATCTATTCAATAATCCAAAAAGCAAACTGCTCATGGACTCTCACTCATGCTTTGGAGCCTAGTGTCTTTGCTTTTTTAACCAAGGCTTTTAATGTGACTGGGACTTTTTTAGAGGGAGAATTTGCTCTCATTTTCTTGGCTACCTAACGAGGTTAATTTTTGGCGTGTCTGCTTGACATTTACACGCGTGAGACGTGGATTCAATGAAGACATGAAGCTCGATGAAACGATTGAGCATCTTGGTAGAAATTTTCAACCTTCAAATTTTTTCCAAGAAAATAAATATAGAAGGGCTTAGGGATGGACATGAGCAATGAGGGCAACCTCACTGAAAGAGACTGAGGGTGACCATAAAGCTGAAAGACTGAATGGCCAAGCAATGCTCTCATTTTCTGTGCCGACATTTAATGATTTCGAATTGAGTTGTTCCTGTCGCATCATACAGGTAGTGAACAAGCATTTTGCAATGTAACGAATTCTCACTTCTTTAGTATGTATAAACAGTGTTCTTACAGAATAGAAGCAATTCAGGTGCATGTTTGAATCAAGAATTCGCTCACCAGTTTGGAACCACCTGCTCATCTGCGCATGAGCTGCATGCTAAAAGTAGCAACATCTTCAAAGTATTTTCACACATTCATTGTTTTCACAGAATATTTATGCACAAATAATTCGATACTACATTTCAAATTATCTATTGATACAAGGCATTCATTTTCAGAATATTACCGGGAATTTATC
>Ga0325402_1002203_pt1 | contig 16931 bp, 6 predicted proteins | sample PopdelMetagenome_22_FD_207212 | JGI IMG/M metagenome (GOLD analysis project Ga0325402, IMG submission 207212) | Populus deltoides microbial communities from Bellville, Georgia, United States - Xylem-PdKOR-R3 | ecosystem: Host-associated > Plants > Phyllosphere > Stem > Wood/Secondary xylem... | reverse complement strand
TTTTTCCCCCTTCATTTCATGAAGGTGCTACGCTGTGGGTTTTTTAGACAAAAACAACAACGTGGTTTTTATTTCGTCAAATCTATTTTTCCCGTAATTTTAACTTATAAAGATAAGAATAAAAGCATTTCATATTTATTGATTCTAATTAAAAAGACAATACAAGATAATTGAAAAAATATTATATTTTTTCTCTGATTGATTTTTTTTTAATCAGTTTATGCTTTCTATTTTTTTATCGAAATAAAAATATTTAAAACGAAATGCATTTTATTTAAAAAAATAAAAAAAATCCATACAAGAAAACTAAAAACTTTTGTGAGAAAATAAAATATAAAACCATGCTTGAAAAACTTACACCCTTACCACCATCAAATACATCACTTTATCTTTCATTAAATATTATAATACCGACTTTTGATTAAATAAACCAACATATCAAACTAATTAGATGTTAAAAGTGAAAAACATGTAAGAAATTAACGAAAATTGTTTTGGCCATTCAAACTCTGTTATTAGTAAGTTTCAAATCTTGTTATTAAGAAAGAAGTTCCAACTCTACAGTTATAATCTAATTTTGGGTCCCAAAATTTTTTTTAATTTTAAAATAGTTCATAAAAATAAATAAAATATTATTTTTCCTTTCAAAAATAGAAAATCATTTAGAACAATTTTTTTTTAAAAAAAAATTGTTCATTCACAATTATGCAATTTGGGGTCATGTTAGGAAAATACTAGAAGAAAATATTGAAATCGGTCATAATTGTTCAAATTAAAAGACTAAAAATCAAAATAAAAAAGATTATAAAGTTTTGGAGTCCAATTAAATCAATTGAGAGCTTAATTGAGGAGAAAAAATGGGTTCGAGGGCAAAATTGGTTAATTTTGCAAGCCAATGATCAAAATGAAAAGTTTGGGATTTCAATTAGGGGTTTAATTGAAGAGAAAATTGATTTTCAAGGTCAATTTGACCGAAATTGCACAAACTAAAATACAAGGACTAAAATAAAATAGGTAGAAAACATTAGGGATTAATTTGTTCAAATCATGAGTGAAATTGAAGAAAAATTGATTTTAAGGTCAATTGGTTTTTTTCTTTTCTTTTGGATAGCTATATATTGTTTAAAATTCGTTTAATTAACATGGTTTAAATAAATTATAGATAAATAAAAAATTAATCTTAAAAAATTCTTAATTTTTTAAAATTTAATTCTTAATTTGTAGTGGTTAATTAAATGTAAATAATAGTGTGAATTAATTATTATTAATTCTTTAACTTTTTAACTTCTACAATTCACTATAGAAAGAGGAGTGAAGAAAGAGTTTATAATTTGATTTTTTTTAATTTTTTCACACTTTTTCTCACCTCATTTAATTAGTGTTTCCATTTTTTTTATGCTTTGGTTTTTTCTTCAAAATCTAGAGCTTAAGTTTATACTTTGTTGAGAGATATTTGAGTTCTTTTATTTTGGTTCAAATACATTAATTAGAAGTGCATGTAAACTAAGATGATGTTAGAATCTTGAGAGACACATTGCAAATATCCTAATTGCAAAAGTAAGAAGCAATAAAGCATTAAAGACAAGACAACAATAAAAATTTCATTTCTTTAAAGTACTTCAACAAGCAATACACTTTTTTGTTTTAATTTAAGCATCGTTATTTTTATTATTAGTATACATATTAGAACTTTGATCTTATATATATTGCAAGTTTGAATGTATATTTAGTATGCATAGTAGTATTCTTTTTATTATATTTATATTGAAAGCATGTTTGTCTTGAATTTTATTTTGCATATTTATAAATTTAAAATAGTATGCACTATAGGCTTATCTTGAACAACCTTTCATGTTTTGTATTCTCATTCAATGATAAACTAAATATTCTTGCTAACTAGTCTAATATATTTACAAACTTTGATTTACAATCTTAAAGCTTTAATGTGTTGTTTTGATCCTGATAGTTTACATATTTTTATTTATTAAGCTTTTTTATTACAAGTTTTAATTTTTTTATTACTTGCTTATTATGGAGCGAAAATATTTATTTATAAATATTATTGACTATTGTTTTTATAATTTATATCATGTTTTTTACTCGAGAATTGGTTTTTCTACCAATATTGCTTCAAAAAATACTACTTTAGCAGTAAAGATTCCATCATCACCTTTTGTGGTGCATACTGCATAGTGCAATTGGAAGATTGTTAATAAATATGCTCTGTAACCAATCAGTTGGTTGCATGTAACACTAAGTTTATTCATGTAAAACGTATTTCATATTAATAAAGACTTTTTTATGTTTAATATTCAATTATATTTGATTAATGAATCTAGAGTAATGATAAAGTCCGTGAAACAAAAATACTTTGCATGAGAAATTATTAAGTTATAATTATGAGATTCCTATTATATTAAAGCATTATTCCTAAATGTTCCTAATTAATGTTCTATTACGAATGAATATTAATTAGAGTTGTTGAGACCAATGCATATTATGTTTCTTCTTTTATGGAAAAAAAAAATAGTTGCTCTCATAAACTGATATATGAAGAATATTTGAAACTAATATGGAGGTATTTGTTAGATGACATGTATATTGAACTACCCGTAAGAAAATTCTATATGGAGAAATCACTTATATATATGAAAAATCTCATGTGATAGTTGTGTAAGTGATTCTTATACTTGAAATCACCAAGTTATCTTATATATGAAGTGTTATGCTTTGATCCTAATCACATGTTGTCCTAATCAAGGGTAACAAACAGGAAAATATTAGGTATAACATAAACTATTTGAAGGTATTTAAGTAATTAAGAGAGGATTCATCACCCTAGGTAAATTAAAAAAATATTTCATATGTTTTCATATAGTATTGATCGTGAAATTTTTAGCTAATGTGTAATGAAATTTAAAAAGAGAAATGATATTTGAAAAGAGTTTCAAGTCTTATTCAAATAATCAATGATTATACTGTTGAGACAAAAAATGATTTAACAAAACAGATATATTACATGCTATAATGTATAAATCAAAATATTTATGATGAGGGGATAATAATTACAATGAGAAACTGGTTACTGAAATGTTAAGTCAAACCACTTATGATTTTTCTAATATTTGAGGAATCATGATGAGTTGATTTATATTAGTTGTTATATATTGTACTTAATTTTCAAATATAAATCAACCAATTGTTGAATTAATAATAAATTAAATTATTTAGTTTATTTCATCCTCTTTTATTTAGGATTGTAATTTATATTTGGATTAACTTATTATAGAACTTAATATATCACACAGATAAGAACCATTGATTAGAAATTAAAATGAGATGATTAATTAAGTTTGACTTGATAGTAAATAAGTTTTACAAATTAAGGACTATAATGTAATTATTATAGGGGATTACAATTCTAAACTTATAAACAATCAAGTAGAGACTTTATTATTCTAAAATAATATATGTGATTTTAAGGGAGCAAATTTATATTTTATTATTTATATGGTTTTTAGATTTTTCTACAAATAGAATATTATTCCTCTTATTTTCTATAAAGTACAAGACAATATAATACAAAAACACCTAAAAAAAAACAGCTAGTACCCAAAGATATAACAATTATTCTCTCCTAAAAGGTTTTAAGATATTTCTCACTGTAATTTATATGGATTACCGTTAGAGGCTGAACACTTGAAAGGTTTGTGATTTGCGACAACCCATCCTTGAAACAATTATTCAAAGCCGAAAAAAATATCTGATTTTCAGATAAACTTCATATAAATCCTAAATAAATATAGATTTGTCTAGCAACATTCTTGAGACTCCTGAAAAATTTTAAATTTATCATTTTCACTACTTGTATACATATATAGACCTGTCCAAGCAATTATTCAAACAAAAAATATGCAATATGAAATTCTTTTCAAGCATAACAAATGATTTTTTCACTTGAATCTGATTAATATTACCATGTTCAACTATAATCTAGTATAATGTGGTTGAAGTTTTAGTTTGAACTCTTGGATAACATCTATATTATAATTAATGAATGAATTAGATAGGGAATTAAGTTGGAAAAATCATTTGTCGAGGGACTCACTTTCACTCTTTGGAATTTTTTTGTTTTTAGTCACAAAATCTCTATGCATATCTCTTATTTTAGAAGTTAAGTAATAATGTATACAAGCAAGATTTCTAATTTATTGTTGGATTATGGTTTAATTCCAAAGATACTATAACTCCCATCACTGATTGTTTTTATGTGAGTTTAAATTTTGAATCCAATTTTTTATTTTATTTTACTCCATTTGTATTGTTCCGCATTTTAGTGTGCGTAGAAGATCGTTATATCTTTCCTCTTTCGTTTAGTGTATAATAAATTAAATCACTATATATATATATATATATATATATATATATAAAGTATTCTACGGTAATGGTGGAATAGCAAGAAACGCGACAAATAATATTGGGTGACCTTGACATTGAATTACATGCAAAAAATGGAGCTTACACTCATGAATGTATATAGCAACAATGGTAGCCAAGGAATTATCCAGACGATCACTTCTTGATTCTCCATTTCCTAAGTTTCTTGGATAGACTACAGAATCCCAATTTTTTAGGCCATTTCTTGACACGATCAGATGAAAATGATGGTGACCATGACGAACCGCTAACATCAGAATTTGAACGTGATGGTGTAAAATCACCATCAATGATGCAGGACCTGAAACTATCACTTTCGTCTGTGCAACTACCATAGCCATTAGTCTCCACAGGTTTTGCTTTCGATTTCTTACTAAGATGAATTCTCTTGATTTTCTTTCTAAAATGAATATTCTTGATTTTCTTTACTTTCTCCAAGCTCTTCAAAATTTTAACTTTAACCTCCAGGTGAGGAATTTTAGGTTTCTGCATTCTCAAGCTTGGAACAGCTGGTGGAAACCTAAGTTGCATGTTCTTGATCATCTTCAATTTCTCAATGCACTTGGAAAAGTAATTAGCCATAGAACTGGAATGGTGAAAGCGTGGCTTCGGCATGTTGAAGCCATGAGCAGCCGGTGGGAGCCTCATTGGTCGCACTTTCTCAATTTTAGGTGCTTCCCTAGGCTTCCCAGGCTGCTTTTCCCAGATGAAAGGGACCTCTCCAGGGCTATAGTAAGCAGAAATGTTCTTGGAACTGCTCAGAGAGGAATTCCTAGAGAGGATTTTCTTGTAGAAGCCAGGATCAACTTGATATAGAGTCACAATTCTCTCGTCTTCTAAAGCCATTTTTTCTTCTTCTTCTTTTTGGTCTAATGACAGGGTCATTTATCAGATGCCTCAGGGTTGGCTTCTAATATGTAGATGCACTGCAAATCCGCAACTGGATTCTGTCACTAAGCATAGTTTATTGAACGACCACATCCGCCTATATATGGAAACTAAATCATAACATATCAACTTGGATACATGAAAATAATTACACAAATCTAATCTTTTTCTCTAAAATTAATCAACAAAAAATATTGTCTTCCTAATGAGGAAAAATGTTGAGTAATTTAACGCGTTCTTATTCAACGTTTTTGCAATATACAGTGAACAATATCTCCACCTAATGATTAATTCTCATTAACATTTACCCTTTTCTCTTTGCTTTTTTTCTTTTTCTTGAGAGATGATTCTTCATTATCTAAAGTACTTCTCTTGCTATTTTTTTTTCCTTTTTATCTCTAACGCATCTACCTTGATGATAAACCTCATTCAAAATTTAAATTAATCCAGGAGAGAATTATAATCGAACTCCTGTATTTGAGGTGAAATGAAATGATTTTTTCAAAAAAAAAAAAAAATCAAATCACATGAGCGATTGAGCATGTCCTGGTATAAACCTTTTTGAGACTTTCCATCTTAGATTTTCAAAAATAATAATTAATTCAATGCCATGTCTAGATATTATCCACCAACAAAGCTAACAAGACATCAAATAGAAGACAGAATTCTATTACATATTAGCAATTTATGATACTCAAGTCATTTCTCTTTTCCCTTCTTTCTCTCCCAAGATCTGATCTTACACTGATTGCAGTACAACAAATTAACTGCATGAATAAGAAGTTATTAGAGAACCTGCCCTCAAATCCAAATCCCCCTTGTACCTGGAATGTACAGGCAGAGCCGTCTAGAGTCTAAAGGTCATTTGAACAATGGCTCAAGGCTCCATTTAATCATTTACAATGGCTCAATCCCCCTTGTACTTTTTGAAAAGCCATGTTAATTGAAGCCAATGTCGTTTTCAGCATATCATTTGATGCTGAAAATTGTTATAAATACAATACATATAATGTTGATAACATACACACAAACAAACTATGTAGCAGCACAAAGTTTCAAAAAACTAATGAGCCTAAAACATGATTAGGACAGATAGCATATGATCTCAAGGCAAATTGTCAACGATTTCGCTTTGCACCACTAATAAGAACTGCAGTGAAATTCCAAGGAATGCAACCATGAGGCTTTTGCATTGAATCCCTAGCAGAAGCACTCTCAATTCTTGACAACTTCCTTGAATGACCATTAGAGAAATACAATGAAGACGAAGACGAAGACGAAAGGCTCGAATTCCGTGGAGACAACGAATTGAAATCACCATCGGAGCTATAAAACTCGAACATTTCAAACTTATCAGACTCGTCATAAGCATTTATAATATCATTCCCCTGAGACCCTCGTTGGGGTTTTTCGTTTCTTTTATTTTTCTTGATGTGTTTCCAGAACCAGAACCTGAACCTTGACCGCATCGAAGTCTTAGGCCCTTTACTATCAATGCACGGCATTGGCAGCCCTATGCCAAGCAGAGCAGGTGGGGGCCTAATGGGTGGAATACTTTCTTCTTTAGGGGGATCTTTGGGTGTCCCTGGCTGCATTTCCCATTTAAATGGAACCCCTTCTGCACTCCGGCAGTAAAGTATACGCGAAGAGCAACCCACAGAAGAGTTTCTTGAAATAACTCTATTGAAGAAGAAATCATCTCCTTGAAGAACCGAAGTTTTCTTCTCATGAGTAACAGTACTTCCATGCACAAAATCCATAGCAAATACTTGGAAGTTATGCAAATAATCTAAATAGTTTAGGAACTAATTTGTGTTCTTTTTGTGAAACAACAAAATGGTGCAATGGTGGAAATGTTTTTGCTGTTGAGGGATACAAGTTCATCATTAAGTTGTACTTATATAGAGGGTTAGATTCTCCGGTATCTTAGGTAAATGATGGAGTCTTAGGGTGCATGATCCTGCTTTTTGATGATTGACAAGCTAACAACTGCGGATTATTATTATTATTATTATTATTTACTTTCTCGCTTTGAATTGGTTACTTCTCTTTTGAGTGACTGGAGTCCTTTTAGGAAAAAAAAAAAAAAAAAACCTTTGTTCTTAAGGTTACGTTAATTAAGGTTATGGTTTTGTTGGGCGGTGTCTGCTGCATATGCCAATAACCAAACCCTTAAGCCATGGCCTAACCTTTCTTCCTATATATTTTACCTCCTGGGCCATCTGGGGCAAAAAAAGGTCATGGCAGCATATGAAAGTGCCAAGCAAGTATGATGTTAGAGCACAAGTCTCCGTTTTAGAGATGCCTTAAGGATTGATTCACTGAATCTACAAATCATTTATTCAGTTGACTTTTGAGGTGTTGCCCTCCTTCCTTGACTTGTGATTTTGCCAAAGCAAGTGGAGATTATTATATCAATGAGATTGTTTACCAAATCTTAGAAAAAAACTATATTCTTCATGCTACATGTGAATTGTAAAGAGAAAATTCATCTTCTGACAATGCATGTGTGTGTTACTGGTTCTGCAAACTTCTAGGTTTTCATGGTTTTTTCTCACCGGCCTCGAGGAAAAAAACTCATCATTGGATTGATGGCACACATATATGTCCTGTACTCAGTAAGGGATTTATTGGTTGATTAAATAAGAATGTTCATATATTTAAGTTGGGTTGAATAATTGTACATTGGATGTGAGTGAAACGAAAAACAAACCAAGAAAAAAAGAAAAAAAAAATAGTTCAACGTGCTTGCATTAAATATTAGATTAAGTTTTGAAATGTGAAAGATTTGTCAACATTTTGCTGGCAGTCATGAGCACCCATAAAAATTGAGTTAATTATGTTCAGCTTGAATCTCTATTTTTATCTTCTTTTATATATATATATATATATATATATATATATATATATATATATATATATATATATATAATAATAATAATAATAATAATAATAATAATAATAATAATAATCGGGTTTTACTATTGAAATGAAGCTAGAGCCAAAATTGGAGGCTAACTAGCAAAAAGGAATACATAAAGAAAGAAACAGAAAATAAATTTGAATTTCTTAAATTTATTTCAAAAACAAAAACAAAGAAAAGATTAAGAAATTGTTCATTTTTTATTTATATATGCTGGATTTTTTTATTTTTTCTAGATGAGTTTTCATTTTATTTTCAAAATCCAAAGAAAAACATTAGGAAAGAAATAAGTGTTATGTAAAAATTACAAAATCTCAAAAACATAAAATCAAACTTTTATGAAAAACTAAATTGAAAAATCATGCCTATAAAAAATACTCAAATTGAATCAAGTTTGTTTCATCAATAAATCAATAATTTTTATGAAATAAAAATAAATACTTTTTTCAAAATCAAAATAAATTCTATTGTGGTAAATAAATAAACATATAGCTAAAAGATTTGAAAATATAAACAAAAATAACAAAGCAAACAAAAATTAATTAAAAAATATCTTTTCCTTTTAATAAAAATTCAAAATTAAAAAAAATTGAGTTTCATTACATCAAACTATTATATTACTCATATAGAATAGATGCCTCCCTACTAATGTTAAAAAAAAAAAAACACAAAAACTCTATAAAAAAAAAAAAAAACAAAGAACACTCAAACTAATTCCAGCAACACGAATTTGAATCCGAACTAAATTTCATCAAATAAAAGGCATATAAAAGTTAAAAATCATTTAAGGATCAAGAATTAAAGGTTCATTCACTTCAATTATAGTTAAATCTTCACAATTTGGACACAAAAGGTTTTGGTCCGAAACGAAGGCCTTAAGATTAAAATGTTGAAATAAATGTTATCTATACAAAATAACCCTAGATTATTGGCTAATAATATCATGCGAAGATGCATATTCAAATGAATGAAACAAAATAAGTCAAAATCACATAACTAAGACAATGTTCTTGGGAAGAACACGGAGAACAAATAAAGAACATTCAACTCAAACCCAACAACGTGACTCTCAAACCAGACCAGATATTAACAAACCAAGGGACACATACATATTGAAACTCATACAAGGATCAATAATCTGACATCCATTCATTTTGATTATCAATTAGACATCATAATTTGGTCAAAGGAGGTTTCAGTTCAAAACAAAAACCTTAAGAATAAAACTCATAAAAACAGTTATTGATGCAAATTAACCCTAGATTATTGACTAATCAATTCCAAAGAAGTGTTTAGTGCAAAGAAATACATCAAAATTGATCCAAATCATAGAGTTAAGGCAATGTTCTTCCCAAGAACACGAAGAACATTGCCCAGAAACCCAGCACATTGTCAAGCCCTAGCTAGAAGTGACATTTTTGACATCTAAAATATACTTCATTCAAAAAAATTCACACTGCCATAAACAAACATATTTGAATAAAAAAAATAATAAATAACATCAAAACATCAAAATCATGAAAAAGATTTCAAATCCAAAAACTGCCAACTTAAAACCTATTTTGGATTCAAAATTGGTTTTCTATACCTATTTTGGTCATGCAAACCTATTTTTGTCATGCACAAACCTAGTAAACTCGGGATAAATATTCTTGCTTCAACATGCATTTTTAAGCCATCAAAACTAAAATAAAACTATTTTATCAAAATTAACTAAACTAGAAAGCTTCTAAAACACCAAGAACATCAAAATGAACTTTAGAAAACTAGATCAAATTATCATAGCAACAAAAGAGGTTAACACAACATTACATGTTAAGTATTCCAAACCTCATTTTAATGTCCATAAACAAAAACATAAACCAAAAACGAATCATAAACACCTCAAGGAGGCCACATGAACTCTACTTTTGGATTAAAAAATATACCTAGAATATTTACTCCCTCTTTACTTTTATTTGGAAAGTTTTTGCCACTAACAAATTATTACCCTTTCAAAGCTTAATAAATTTTTGTGTTAGACTCTTGAACCTTCATACTTAGCTTTCTTATCAAGATTTTCCTGCCCTCTTTTCCTCTTTTTTCTCCCCTTTTTGGTTCTTTTCCAAGGTATTTATAGGTTTTTGGTAAGTTTTTTGATGGATTCAATATTTGATTGATCAATGTTTGACCCTCTTATAGAAATGAAAGGGTTTTGGACAAATTTCAACAGCTGAAAGCTTTTTCCTTGGGTAGTTTTGCTCTCAAATATGGTTTTTACAAAACTTGGAGGCCAATGTGAGGTTTTTTAGGCCTTTTAATCTTGAGAGATAGGTTTTAAGCCTTCGATAAGAACCCTTAGAAAAGCTTTCAAGTGTGAACACATAAAAAATAGGTGGTTTTTGCATAATGAGTATCATAGTCACGACTAACTGAGTTGACTAGTTTTGAAGTCTCGTTGGAGAAACTTCGATGTCATCATCATTGACTACAACTTGAAGGTGGTAGAGGGGGTGCACATCTTTTGTTTGAATCCAACCTTACTCGATATGGAGGTCTGTAACTTCACATTCAATTATTTGAAAATGCCAACTTGATTAACCAAAACTGCTAAACAAAAAGATAAACAGTGGTCGAACGACGTGTCATTTATTCCCTTCGTTCTAAGTGACGTGTCATCTTCGTTAAACCCTAAAAATTAGGGTTTTTAATTTAGGACTTGGCAAACTTCAATTTATCCTCAACGCTTCTAATTTCTTTTAATTACACTAGTAATTGCCTCCAAACTTTTAATTTCATGCAATTTCACCCCTGTCAAACTCAATTATCAGTCCTAAAGTTCAGTGCATTTTTTAATTTGGTCCTTCATTCCCGATTTATGCAAATTGACCATCAAGCTTTTAATTGTCTTCAATTTGGCCTTTTATTTTGCTGATTTAAGTCCCTTAAGCTCGTGCCTTTTACACTTTGGTCATTGGTTTTAAATCTCTTCAATCAAATCTCTAATTACCTATCAAACTTCAATATTTATGCAATTAAACCCCTAATTTGATCAAATTAGCTTTTTAAAATTGTAATTCAACACCAAGACTTCAATTCTTTTCACTTAAAGCCCAAATTAAATTCAAAGAAAAATTTTCCTTGCAACTAAACCCTAAAAAATTCAATTAAACCCTGAAAACTCCCAATTGAGTTATTAAATATTCAATTTTGAATTTTTCTTCTCAAAATCAAATTTTCTTGTTAATAAGGAATTCATTAGTCAAAATTGAACTGTTAATTTTTGAACTTTGAATATTTTGATCCTTTTCAACCAGTTTTTAGTAATTTTTTAGAAATTCTTCATGTTGTCCCACTAATGTAGTTTTTCTAATTTTTTTAATCTTTTTTTATTTTGTATTTTTTTTTGTATATTTATGTGGGGTCCTAAAAAGGGTAACAACAAAACAATTCTATGTTGAAGGATAAAAATAAAAATAGAAATTTAATTTAAAAAATCATTGGAAAAAATTACAAGTAAACCTGGGTTAACCCACGACTATGAAAATCATAAAATTCTGAACCGAGTTTAATCAAAAAGCTTAATTCCCAACTAATTTATCTTTGAAGGATGGAATCATGAAAAAAATTATCAATTTAAAAAAAAATCTTGCCAAAGGAAATAAGATAGCAATAAAAAAAATGAGGATCAATTTTGATAGGAAAAAACATGGAGGATTAAATTGTAAAAAAAAAAACCTAAACAATGATCAAGATAACCCAATAGAAAGGAAAGGGAAAAAAATATGAAGAGCAATTTTCAATAAATCAAATGTTGAAGGATGAAATTGAAATAATTTAATTTTTAAAAAAAGGACAAAAAAATCAATCTGCATTAACATTTGAAACCGGTGACTCTAGTTGTAAATCCTATTGAAGACAAACTGTAAAATGTAATAAAGCAAACTCTAAAAAAAAAATTAGCTTTTTTAAAAAAAGTAAACCCCGAGAAACCTTCTAAACCCAAACTAATATCTAAAACTCAAACTTGTAAAATCCTTGAACGAGGTTCAATTAAAAAACTTAATTTCTAACCAATTTATTTTTGAAGTATGGAATCATGAAAAAATATCAATTTAAAAACCTTTCCAAATAAAAAAAGATAGTAATAAAAAGAATTAGGATCAAACTTGATAGAAAAAACCTATGGAGGAAGAAATTTTACAAAAAAAATAAAAACCTAGAAAATGATCCCAAACAAAATAAATAGTAGTCAAAAGAATGAGGACAAAAATTAAAAGATAAAAAAAATGAAAGGGGGTGAAATATAATTTTATAGCTTATTAAAAATAAACAAATAGTAATTAAAACAGTGAGGACCAAATCTGAAAGATTAAAAATTAAAGGGGATGAAATTAAAAAATATTTGTAATTTCATGGCTTATTCAAAATAAAAAAAATATTAATCAAAAGGAAAGAGACCAAATATGAAGAAAAAAAAACAAAATTAGAGGGGTTGCTCTGAAATTTTGAAAGAGTTGGCGTTGATTTCAAGAAAGAGAAAGAGAAAAGAAAAAGACCACCAGCGCCAAATCCGATGCGCTTTCAAGGCATATAACACCTATCATGTTGAGAGTGTTAAGACCTTTCAAATATCATCCCGGAAGGCGGCATATGGTAGTCGGATTGCCCCACATGTATTACCAAAATGGTGTGGGGGCGTTTACACGCTAGAACGTGGGCGAGTAATTTTTTTAATAATATTTAATATATATCAATTACAACATGTCCAAGAATAACCTTTAAATCTACAATAAAACCAATGTAAATTTTTTAAAAAAAAAACTCTTGTAAGAGAGTTATATTGATTTTTTCCTTAAAGGCACCAAAGTAATTATACTATTTTGAAAAAAAAATAAAAAGGCCAAAACACCCCTTAGTAATAGACGTTACATTTTTTTATTTTAGGATTAAATTGATAATTTTAGTGTGTAATAAAAAATAAAATAACCAATATAATCTCATACAATTTATAAAAGATAATTATATCACGTTGAGAAAACAACCTTGCTTCTAATACCTAGTTCAAAGTTTTTTTTAGTAGGAATAATTTTATCATTTCACTATTTCTAATAAGTAGTAAAATATCTCTTGGTTTACAGTAGCTTTAATTGTTTTTTTTTTAATTTAATAAATAATGTTAATATTAATAGGCTCTAGTCAATAATGGAAACCAATTTTCCTTTGGGCTTAAGTTGATAAAGCACATGTCCCTTAAACAGGCCCGAATGTAGGGTGCAGAATGAAATTGCTATTAAGTCTTGTTTCCCGCCCAATTGATTTCAATGACCTCAATTTTGTTTTTAAAGAGTAATGTTTCTATATGACTTGAAATTCGTTTTCACGAAAATGTATTGTTAGGAGAAGTTATATTTCATCTTATTTGTGACTAGAAGAATTTTTTTTTATTAACATGAGTGTCTAGATCAGTTTGTGCGTACCTCAATTAATCTTACAGTTTCTAAAATTAACAATCATATAAATCTTTAATAACTCTAAGATTTATAACATTCAAACCGGTGACATTTATAGAATAAACTTAAAACCTTAAACCTTTTAGGTTTAAAAAAATCGTTCTTGATCATTTAGGTTAGTGCGATCATACACGTTTTTCATAAAAATAATCAGTTTGTCGATTTTTTTGTGCCCGGATTGGGTCTAGTTAGATTTATGTGGATCTAAGAAATGCAAGCTCATTCATAGAAAAGGCTACACCATGAGAAAGCCCAAGGCTCTCGGAGCCCAGAAGAAGGCTGAAAGTTGAAATGGTTAGGCTACACCATCCGTCTTCTTTTCCCTTTTTATCGTGTACATTTAAAAAATAATGTATCATAAACCAAGGGACTTTTAATTATTTTTTGTTCTACGGGATTTCATCAATTAAAATTTGATAAGAAATAGAGATTAAATTATAAATAACTCATTCTTAAAATAAAAAAAATAAAAAAATAAGTTTGATGATTTTTGTTTCTAATTTTACGGTTATTTATGATTATTTTTTCTTGCAAATTTTTACAATTAAGGGGTTTTCAGGTGACATTTGACGGATTTTTTTAGATGTATAGAATCTAACAGAAGGGTCTCATTTAAAACACCATAAAATTAAAATTAAAATTAAAATTAATTGAAGTTTTGTTAATCAAGATAAACTATAGTTGAAGGAAATCTATGAAAATTAGCCAAATGACTGCACCTACATGAACAAGCCCTAATGCGGAACCATATTAAATATATAGTCCCCTTATTATCGAATAAAAAAAATATGGCTCTCTTGAATTTGTTCATGAACTAACCTCACTTGGAAATTTGAATTGGCATTTTACGAAAAAATTAAATATTGATTTTTATGTAGTGTAAGACCGTCTGAATATCTAACTTGAAAGCTTCAACAAATCTTTTTTTTTTTCAGATAGCTTTTATAGTTGTATTTTATAGCTTATTAAAAATAAAAAAATAGTAATTAAAAGAGTGAGGACCAAATCTGAAAAATTAAAAATTAAAAGGGATGAAATTAAAAAATATTTGTAATTTCATGGCTTATTCAAAATAAAAAAAAATATTAATCAAAAGGAAAGAGACCAAATGTGAAGAAAAAAAACGAAATTAAAGGGGTTGTTCTGAAATTTTGAAAGGGTTGGCGTTGATTTCAAGAAAGAGAAAGAGAAAAGAAAAAGACCACCAGCGCCAAATACGATGCGCTTTTAAGGCATATAACACCTATCATGTTGAGAGTGTTAAGACCTTTCAAATATCATCCCGGAAGGCGGCATATGGTGGTCGGATTGCCCCACATGCATTGCCAAAATGGTGTGGGGGTGTTTAAACGCTAGAATGTGGGCGAGTAATTTTTTTAATAATATTTAATATATATCAATTACAACATGTCCAAGAATAACCTTTAAATCTATAATAAAACCAATGTAAATTTTTTATAAAAAAAAACTCTTGTAAGAGAGTTATATTGATTTTTTCCTTAAAGGCACCAAAGTAATTATACTATTTTGAAAAAAAAAAAAAGCCAAAACACCCCTTAGTAATAGACGTTATATTTTTTTTATTAACGTGGGTGTGCAGATCAGTTTGCGCGTACCTCAACTAATCTTACAGGTCTAAAATTAACAATCATGTAAATTTTTAACGATTCTGAGATTTATAAAATTTTAACCGGTGATATTTATAGAATAAATTTAAAACCTTAAAAGGAGGTTTAAAAAAATCGTTCTTGATCATTTAGGTTAGTGCGATCAGACATGTTTTTCATAAAAATAATCAGTGTGTCGATTTTTTTGTGCCCGGATTGGGTCTAGTTAGATTTATGTGGATCTAAGAAATGCAAGCTCATTCATAGAAAAGGCTACACCATGAGAAAGCCCAAGGCTCTCGGAGCCCAGAAGAAGGCTGAAAGTTGAAATGGTTAGGCTACACCATCCGTCTTCTTTTCCCTTTTTATCGTGTACATTTAAAAAAAAAAAACAATAAAAAATAATGTATCATAAACCAAGGGACTTTTAATTATTTTTTGTTCTACGGGATTTCATCAATTAAAATTTGATAAGCAATAGAGATTAAATTATAAATAACTCATTCTTAAAATAAAAAAAATAAAAAATTAAGTTTGATGATTTTTGTTTCTAATTTTACGGTTATTTATGATTATTTTTTCTTGCAAATTTTTACAATTAAGGGGTTTTCAGGTGACATTTGACGGATTTTTTTAGATGTATATAATCTAACAGAAGGGTCTCATTTAAAACACCATAAAAATAAAATTAAAATTAAAATTAAAATTAAATTAAAAATAAAATCCTGGACTGTCGTGTTGAAACTATACAAGCTATGCTGAAAGTGGAGCACGAAGCCATAGAATACATTCAAGTGCTTGTTAGAACTAGTAAAGAATCTGGGAGTCGAGAAAAGATTTTTATATATTCAAGTGCTCCATGGATGGGCCTGTTGTTGGAGGTTGGGAGGCCGAATGCCCCAAAGCTGTTTTAACTTTTAATTGAAAAAAATAAAAATAAATACCATGATCTGCTGCAGGGGTCATCATTTTTTATTCAGTTTTCATCTAAAAAAATAATTAAATAGTTTTTTAAAAATAAAACTAAAATCGTCACATTTGTCATACTTTAAGAAATTATTTTTGAAAATTTTTCTTTTTAAAATAAAAGGAGTTCTTGTCATTTTCCCGTAATTTATGTTATTTATTTTTTTCACTGCTAATAGTTTTATTCTTTAAATTTTGATAGTTATTATCAATTATTTTTAATTTATGTTATGCATTTACAATTAGTAGGATTATATTGTCAATTTATATAAATATCAATCTTAGTATAATAATCATAAAACTTAGTTTATTCAAACTTTTAGGTAGTTGAGTTTTAAATAATTAGGTGATCATTTTATGACAAAGAAGAAAATGTTAGGTAATCATTTATGATGAGTGATATTATTTTCTTCTTTCAAGAGAACAAGGTATATTTTTGCAATATATATATATATAACTTTTTAAAGAATAAAATTAGTCTCGTTCAGAGTTGATGACTATCCCTCTTAATAAATAAATTTATATAGTTGACTATATTATGAAACAAATGCTCTAACCATAATAACCATAAGCCACACCAAAAATCACAGTTATACCAAATACACTTACATAGTTTAC
>Ga0325402_1002202_pt1 | contig 16932 bp, 5 predicted proteins | sample PopdelMetagenome_22_FD_207212 | JGI IMG/M metagenome (GOLD analysis project Ga0325402, IMG submission 207212) | Populus deltoides microbial communities from Bellville, Georgia, United States - Xylem-PdKOR-R3 | ecosystem: Host-associated > Plants > Phyllosphere > Stem > Wood/Secondary xylem... | reverse complement strand
TTTACCCTTCAAATCAAATCTATGGTTGTTTTTCAATATTAATGATATTTTTTTCAAATTTATTAATTATAATAAAAATAATAATATTTATAATACAAATAATTTTAATTTTAATTTTAATTTTAATTTTAATTTTAATATTAAACTTGCTTGACCCAAATTTAAATGGGTTTGGCTGCAACACCAAGCTCAAAAGCATTGGACCTCTCTTAAACGTCAGACTCAAGAGCATTGGATTCTAACGCTAAACCCTAGAAATGCAGATCCAAACACTGAACCCTGAGTCACGAGTCAAGTGGGGCTGCAAGACCCAAATAACTTGGGGCAAGCACCCCTTTCCAACCCCAAGTTTCTTGGGTCGAAAGGGGATGCCAAACCCAAGTTAATAATAATAATAATAATAATAATAATAATAATAATAATTGATTTTACCCTTCAAATGAAATCTATGTTTTTTTTATAGTAATAATATTTATTTTAAATTTAATGATATTAATGAATCTAATAATATTAAACTTGTTTGACCCAAGTTTTTATAGTTTTTAATCTCTTCCAAAAAAAATTATGTTTTTTCTTCGACAATAATAATATTTCATTTTAAATTTATTAATAATAACAATAAATTTTAGTTTTACCTTTTAAATCAAATCTATTGTTATTTTTCAATATTAATAATAATTAATAATATTAAGTATAATATAAATAATAATATTTATTATTCTTCTCTGCTAGGGTCTGTAGACCCAGGCATTCAAGTCTGTAGATCCCAAGCCCGGGCTAGCATACCCAGGCGCGCGGGTTTGACCCTAGCACCTAAGACATGGCAGCTTAGCACCATGTGTTCGGCTGTCATGTCATGTCCAAGCACCTCGAGTACAACTTTACTATGCCCCCAACAAAATCTAAACTAATCATTTTATCCCTAACTATTTTTTGTGACAATAATAATTCACCATAATTCATATTAAAAATAAACAATAACAGGACACTAAGCCTAAAGACAAATCTCTCCGCGTGATATTTGAGGTGAAACACGCCCAAGCGCCCAATGAGAAGTGTTGTATGAAATGATTCAGAATATGTTTCACAGTTCTTTACGCCTCAGGTGTTTAAAAAAAACCAAAAAACTGATTAAATTCATAAAATTAGAAAAACAATAACTGAAAAAATCAAACCGTAAAAAAATAGATTAAACCGATTAAAATTTAAAAAAACCGACCGGTTCAGTTCGGTTTCGGTTTTTTAAGCCTAGAACAAGACATTTGAAAAAACCAATTAAATCAATTAAAATTTTGAAAAAACCGACCAGTTCGGTTCAGTTTTTCTGAACCAAACCCGAACCAAAAAAACAAGAAAAAACCGAGCCAAATCGAAAAACCGAGCCATATCGAAAAAAACCGAGTCAAACCGGTTTAAACCGATTTTTGTTCTAAAAAACCAAACCAAACCAAACCAAAACCAGTCAATTCGGTTCGGTTTCGGTTTTTTTAATCAATTTGGTTGTTTTTTTTTATAAAAACCGAACCGAACCGAAAATAAACACTGCTACGCCTAACCTTCCATCGCTTACTGGAAACAAGACATTTGTTTGTAGAAATGTAATTTTTTTAAAAAAAAATAGAAAAGTAATTTTTAAAAAAATAAATTATTTTTTGATATTTGATAGACGTGGAAAGTAAATTGGAAAAAAAAATTCAGTATTTGGTTATGTAATGAAAAATAACTTATTAATGTTTTATTTTTTTTCAAGTTTATTAAAATAATAAAAAATAAATATTACAAATTAAAATGTTGAATTAGAATGGAATTGAAAAAAATTTAATTTTATAAATTATCTCAAATAAAATAAATAATAATTAAAATAATAGAAATCAAATATAACAAATTAAAAAATTAAAAGATAATGAAATTAAAATAATAATAATTACTATTTCATAAATTATTTTAAATAAAATAAATAACAATAAAAAAAACAAGAACTAAATTTGAAACATAAAAAATTTCAATTTAAAAAATAAAAAAAAAACAAATAATAATCATAAAAATAAAAACCAAAATTAACATAAAAATCAAATTTAAAGAGATAAATTTAAAAAAAAAATTCAAACAAAATATATAACTTTCATATGACTATCAAAAGTTTGAAAACCAAATTTAACATAATCAGTAAATAATATGATATTTTTAAATTTCTCACAACTTCTAAAAAATATTTTCTGTAAAAAAAAAAAACATTTTCTTGAAAATCAAGTGAAAAATTTTTTTACGAGCAAATATTTTTTGTTGATAAAAAAATATTTTACATTAATTAATTTTTCTAATATCAAACAGAAAATAATTTCCAGTTTCAGGAAACAACCGCAACCTAAATTGAAATCCGACTTCTCAACCGCATAATAAAATTTTAAAGGCATCGGCAGAGATTTCGACACGGTTTGACAGAAATTTATCATCTATGAGATTAAAATTTAACGAGGAAACAACATACAATGCCAAAATGCCTTCTCTACACAGTAGATCTACTGCAATTACACAGGGAAATGGCACACAGAACCAAGCAGGACGCTTCCTCTGATTCCTCATGTTCTCGATCTTCGAATTGGAGACGGACTGAAAACAAACATAAGAAACAACAGACATTCAAAGATGAGTGGTTCCTCTGGAAGAAGAGAAAATGAGGTCCAAGAACTTCAAAAAAAACAAACAATTTGTGGTTTCCTTGGGAAAATTGAGGGGGGGAAACGATTATAAGAAATTCTCTCTTCATGTAGAAAGCACTACCTTCGGTATCTGCCATACTCAGGGCTTCTGTTCCTACCATAATCAGGACTTTGGCGCCTGTCATATACTGGACCATTATACTTATCATAAACAGGGCTGCGAGCTCGAACATAATCAGGACTTGGCCGCCTGCGATAAACTGGACTTGGTGATCTTCCATTATAACTTCCTCTTCTGGGACTATCATATCTGTCACCCCTCTCACTGTCATCCCTCAAAGCATACTCAACAGAAACCACCCTGTCCAATATCTTGCTGCAGAAAATGCAAAACAATACAATATGTTAATCAGCTGATCTGAAAATTTAAAAATCTAACCAAGTCATTTATACAAGAAAACTAATCAAAACAAGTTGACTAACGTCATGTGTGTGCACTCGAGAGCTTTGGTGGCGTCTTCTTGTGTCTCAAACTGCACAAATGCAAAGTTCCGTCGAATTCGGACATGCAGCACCTCTCCATAACGCTCAAAATGTCTTTTTATGTCTTCAACCCTGGTATGAATTGGATCGAAATTAATAACAAACAAGGTTTTAGTTGGCCTCTGGTTTGCTGTCGACCTTGGCCCATCTCGGTGCCGACCACGTTCTCCCTAGCATATTCATGATATAAGCATAGGATTAAATCAATCTCAACTACTTACAGCAATATACCAACAACTTGAGCAACTAAAGATGCAACATAAGATAAAAATTAAAAAAAAAATAAAAACCACGGAAAAAAAGAAGAAGAAAGAAGAAACATATACCCGAGCCCACTCCACTGAAAGCCTTCGCCTGTCATAACCAAAAGGTATATTGTCAACTCCGCGTACAGCATCTGCAGCATCACGGTCATCCTCAAAATAAACAAAAGCAAACCCTGCAGCAACTCCTCAAATCAGAGACAGAATAAGAGATGTGTAAGCTTGGAATTAAATTCACTTAACCAGGGTACATCAGCCAAATCAGGATTGCTTGTCCTGGCAAGAATTTGAAATTTATACAACACCTGCAAGATACTTGATGGGCTGATGCACACAAGGATGTAGATTGTGGAAGCGTTGCATGATGAACTAAATGAAGATGTTGGCATTTAAGAGTTTAAAATCCAAAAGTTTCAGGTCTGAGATGTCATTGCTAAGCATGCTTCGCCATTCAGATAGCACTAGTTCAGAAATGGAAGGCATAGCATGACAGATTTCAATTCACCCTCCTACTATCAGTAGTGGTGGACAAGGCATAGTAAATTGACTGAGATCATCACGACCATTCTTGTGAAATGTAAAGTTAGGGCGGTGAGGTGGGTGAGTGACAGATGATCGAGTGAAGAAAACACAGGATGATTCCATCTGTGAGTGGAAGGAGAAGGAGAGCAGACAAGCAAGAGAGTTTCCAAGCTACTACAAGTGTTGGCGAGCCCAGATAGAAGCTCAAATGTCCTTAGTAAGAGTTCCTGCGTCAAAACAAACACTTAATATGGAGATGTTCTCCAAAGAAACTTCAAATTCCCCGTTTCCATTTTTTTCACTCCCGACTGTATTTTTAATTTGGATGTGATCACCACTACTCAAGTAGCTGCATATTTTATATCCAACAAACTCTTAATTTCAGAATATTTATCCATTCAAAAATCAACAAGATAACCCATCATGCACTTGATGACCAAATACCACACAAAACCAAAACTAACAATCCCTTGGAGAAATCACTAAGACTTAGCTTGAAACCAATTGTTCATGACACAATAAACCACAGTTTGAACTTCTGTAAGAACCAAAACCATCCTACCGTATATCAACAGAGTTTCAAAACAGGAGTTATAATAATAATTGAAAATGAAATGCAAAACATATATCACTCAAAAACTATTTTTCATTCTATCCTAAACCACAGCTCATCATGAATAACACCAATAATCAAACTCAATTATAAGTCCTTGTGCATTTCATCACCAGATAAAATTAACAAAAAGATAAGAAGACCCAGTACAGTTTACCAGATTTCATGTCAACTCGCTCCACCCTTCCGTACTTGCTGAACAAGCGTTCCAAGTCCGATTGCCTTGTCTCGTGCTCAAAGTTTCCCACGAAAACTGGCCGCGCCATCCCTGCAAATCAATTATCCCCGAAACTAAACACCAACACAAGCAAAGTCATATAAGAACCCCATAGTAAAGTGTAGTTCACTTTTTCTTTTCGTAAACCATACCTGAAGAGCTCTGTGTTCGTGATGATAAGAGAGTAAAACCCTAGAGAAGAGACAAATATTTGAGGAAATAACGAAGTTTGGATGTGTGATCAGGGTTTACATAGCCGAATTGTGGAAACCCTTTGTTAGACTCCATTACTCTCTTTCACCGTTGGATGCTTTTTAACTTGCGTGGTACAATTTCGGCCGTTCAGATTATTAGACGGAAACCATGGTGCCCCTGTGGAAATAGATATAGGACGGACAAAACCTGGTGGGGTTATTTAAAGGGAAATCGTTTTAAGCAGGGGTGCTAAAAAAACATCTCAGAAATATTAATATTGTAATTGTGTTTTTATCTCATAAAAATTATAAAAAAAATTATTTAAATTTTTTTTATTTTTAGATCAAGCTAATATTAAAAATAATTTTTTAAAAATAAAAAATAAATATTTTAATATATTTTCAAGTTAAAATACTTTTAAAAAAATTATTATCACATTTTAAAAAACTTACTAAAATAGTTATCATAAGTCATGAGTTGGATAGCAAGTTGAAATCTTGAAACCTGGGGTCCCTGATTCAGCCTGTATACAATAATTGTAATTTGTTGTTATGTTTTTTATTTTTTATAATTAATTTTTTTATTTTAGTCAATTAGTTTAGTTGATGTATTAAGTTTAAATTATTTGTTATAATTTTATAACAAGTCTTGACTTCGTTTATTGATTTTAAATCTTAGGTACAAGCTTAACCCCTTAAAATTAACAATATAAATCTAATTATTCATAAAAAGAAAATTAGTCCAAACAAATATATCTAACCTGCTAAAATAAAATAAATTATATATAATTATGTATCCAAACTCCGTCATCAACACGATTACAATAAGTAGGCCCACTGGGTAAATAAAATCTCAGTGGAGTTGGCACCCTCTGAAGGCCATCTTGTGAGCGTCAGGCTTCCGGTCCTAGATTTTTTTTTTTTTAGAGTATAATTGTAATTATTTTTAAAGTATTTTTTAGTTAGAAATATATTAAAATAATATTTTTAATTTTTAAAAAATTATTTTTAATTTTAGTGTATTAAAATATCTTAAAATACTAAAAAATATTAATTTAAAGTAAAAAAATAAAACAATTTCAATTTTTTTTAAATGCAAAAACAAAACGTGATGTGATGTGATGGCTAATTATAAAAATCTATTTTTATTTGGTTATAATAAAAAATATAATTATTAAAATTTTAAAGAAAATATATTTTATTAATCAAAATTATCTTCTACAATAGTTGTTAAAATAAATATTTGTAAATATTCCAATTCTCTCTTTAATCAAAAACTTTATTTTCTTATTTATATATATATTTTGGATAAAAACATTTATTTTTTATTAAAATTATTTTTTTTAATTAAAAAAATATTATAATATGAAATGAAATTTCAATAAAAAAATCATTATTCTGAAAATTTTGAGAATAATAAATATGAGAAAATGATCATATAAAAAAATTATGATAACAAAATACATATTATATTATTTATTGCATATAAATGAGCAAATCTTTTAAAAAACTATGCATGTTAGGTTAATATATAATTAATCATGAAGTAATTGTTAATATTACTATAAAAACTCTAATGCTCTAGAAAACCATTGCATAATTTAATAATTTTTTAAATATCATTTTAATAAATTCATTTAAAGATAATTTTATTCTAATATTAAAATAATAAAGGAAAAAAAGCTAAGGCATGTTTAAAAACAAGTCAGTCATGCTTGGGCCTACAAGGACAAGTCGCACCTGGCTAGAATAAAAGACATAAGCACACGTGCTTTGGCTTTTTTAAAATGAATGAACGACATGTTGTTTATTTTATATATATATAAATTGAATAATATATATTAAATAGATGACATGTTGTTTTTTGATGCAAACTATAATTATTTTTAATAATTTAAAAACATTTAAAAAAATATATTGAAGCTCCATTAAACATGTTTTAACCCAAAATCTCTCTCAAATCAGTAGAAAGCATGAGTTAAATAGAATTTAAAAAGAAAAAAAAAAACTTCTCGAGCCCTATATGTTTTTCCTAGCAAAATGAAGAATTCAAGTCATTTACATGAAGCTTTTATTTCAAGATAAATCAATTAATACTAAGATCAGTTTTTTTCATAGCTGAAATAAATAAATAAATATTCAACCTTTTTCCTTTTCTTTTCATGTTTCAACAACTTTTTTTATTTTTTTCCAACATTGAGAGACTAACAGTGAATTATCATTATGTTTGTGTTGTTACTGTAACTGTCGTTGATTCCGCTCCAGCGGATGACTCATATTTTAATGTTTAAGCAAATGTCCCATAAATCAAATAAATCCAACCTAAATGGCTTTATTTTTTAATATTTTAAATAGGCTGGGAAAATGAGTTTTTCTTGTGAATTGCGTTTGTCTCACGCTAATTTTGTTCAGAAAATAAAGTTTTATTTGGGTTCTTAATACGTGTTTATGAAATATGATCTTAAATTTCAGGCTAAGAGACATTTGGAAAACACGTCCCAAACCTTTTTTCTTTAATTTTAATTTGTTATTATTTCAGGGTCTAATTAGCTAAATAAACCTTTAAAAATTTCAAAAAAATCTGAAAAGAATTCAGGGATTATTTTGAAATTATTTATGATTCTCTTACATGTTTTTATAATATTTTTTTATAATATTGAACTGTAAACTTACATTGTAAAATACAGATCATATATTAAAAATACATAATTTTTTAGTGAAATTTTGAAAAAATTTCAAAAATTCAAAAACAAATTCCCTTATTTCAGAATACACAAAAATATGTTTTTTTCAAGAATTTTATTTAATATCGGACTGTAGACTTACATTATAAGATACGGATCTGGTATTAAAAATACTTGGTTTTCTCTAAAATTTTAAAATATCCAAAAAAATTCACATTTTAAAAACACAAAAAACATGTTTTGTTTTCATGCATATGACCAAATTTTAAATTTTTTCATGTATATTTTCTTAAAAACAAAATCATATTTTTATCATGTTTTGAATATATAAAATGGATGTCATAACCGGTTTATGATTATCCATTAAGATTTGGCCAAAATATAAAAAATCCCACAACAATTAATTTATTTAATTAATATTTGGAGTATTAGGATTTAGCTGTAAATTTTAATATTTGAGAGTATAAAATTAAATTGTAAAGTATATTCTCGGATATTAAAGATACAAAATAAAAAATAAATATGAAGTTAAAATTAGAGCCTTGGAATGGTTCAAATTTAACCATATAAGATAGAGATTTCTTATGAAAAGAAATCTGTGTTGAACCTTATATGAAATCAATAAATAAAAATATAACTTAAATTAACAGATAATATATTTAAAATGATGCATCTTTTCTTTACGTAACTAATTATCTTATTAATATTTTTATAGAATATAGATCTTTTAATAACCATGATACTAGTGGAAAGTGACAACTTTCTCTAATCATAAATTTATAGTTAAACTCAAATCCTTTCATTTTAACAGGTAGTTCCGTCATTTAACACAATGTATGTGGTTTTATAACTTATTGATTTCTTAAAACAAATTCCTTATTTATTAACTTGAATATTTAAATAAAATATCTTTTTCTCTTTCTTAGGGTTTATTGTATTTTAGAAAACACAAAAACTAAACAATTTTTTTTGCATTGGATAAAGAAAACACTTTTTTTTTTCTAGCAGTAGCTCTACACCAATAAATTAAATAAATTACATTTGAATATTCACATGAATCTGTCACGCATATGAAGTAAATGGGCATATCTTAATCCGTCGTTCACTTATCACTTTTAATTATTTTGTAACCTTGTTAAGATATTTATTAGCGGAGACCAATTAAAGCCTTTATTTAAGTAGTAGTAAACCTCGTTAATTACATTCAATATAAACAGCGGTCACTTAAAACTAATTAATTAAAAAAAACAAATTAAGGTAGAAATACTCACTTGAGACAAATCAATATGTCTACTTCAAGTATCTTAAATTTCAGGGTTACTAGAACCTTACATGATAATTAACTTTAAGACCCGTAAAATTAATCGAGATACATACAAGTTGGTTCGGACACTCATATTAATTAAAAAATAATTAAACCACCAAGCAAGAACCTTTATCGATTCGTCAAACATCCCACCAAGTAGCCTTCAGACAAGATGCATGGTTGACTCTGGTTTCTTATGCTTAAAATGTATTTTAAAAAAAAAACTTGATTTTTTTAATTTCAGATCATTTTCATATGCTAATTTTAAAAATATTTTTTTAAAAAAAATATTTTGATACATTTTAAAACAAAAAGTATTTTGAAAAATGATCTCTACCACAATTTCAAACATTATCTCTATACAATACCTTCATATTTTCTTCATGTTTTAGATCTCTTACTAGATAATTTGCACATCTTACATCGTGGATCGAATCAATCTTTCTAACATAAAAAAGATATTTAAGCATTGTTAACGTGTTTTTTAATAAAACAATCTCAACCATGAACTCAAAATATATAATGTATATTAAATGATATTTTTTTTTAAATATGATAAAAACAATATATTAGATGACATTTTGAAAAGAAATATTGAGATGAAGATATTTGATTGATCCATGTTAACAAGTTAAATCTACAACCATGATCATAAAATATAATATTGAAAGATAATTTAAAAATAAAATTAAGTTATTAAATAGTTAAATTGAAAAGAAAAAACATAAAACACAAAAAAACTATTCTAATGAATATTATTTTACAGGCATAACTATAGTAATTTAACCATATTCTTTAATGTTTAGCTAGTAAATATGTTGATTTAAGAAAATAATTATAAACGAAAAACAAATTAAGGTCGCAAAAAGCCCTAGCCTTTATGGATAATATTGTAATGATCAGCAATTATGTACCCAGTACCATCATCAAGTTGTTTCCATGCGAATATCAGCCTCTGCTGCTGGTCTGGCGGAATCCCTAAAGATTTTACACAAACAAAATTAAGAAATGTATATTCAACTCATCAAACCCAACATTCGAAGATAAACAGATTGGATCTGTATAAATAGAAATTAATGAAAGAAAGAAAGAACAGATACCTTCTTTGTCTTGGATTTTAGCCTTGTCATTGTCACTTGATTCAACCTCAAGGGTTATTGTCTTCCCTGTTAGTGTTTTCCCGAATATCTGCAATTTTATGCTCCCTCCATGCTTCTTCTTTGATTATAAATGAGTCTCTCTCTCTCTCTCTCTCACTTACTGTCAACTACTTGGAGGCCAAGCAACTGCACTAATATTTATCATGGTTGACATACTCGTGCTCGGCACACATAATATGACCTAAAAAAGCTTGTATTATTGGGTTATCAGTTCATTAATCTGAATCAATTATTTTATTAAAATGATTTTATTTCATTTTTTAAATTCTTTAATGATATTAAATCAAGTCACAAGTTAAAACCTTGCTCGAGTCAAGCTCTAGGCTGTGGATTTCTCGGATTAGGTCGGGCCCGGTTTATCAGCAGCTGGCCTCTCTAGGCTCCAAATATGTATCGTTTGGTGAATTAGCAGATGATTTGAGCTGCTATGGGTATATCTAGGCCCTTTAGTTTACCCTGCTGGACTCAGTAGTTTACGCTCGTCATCGGTTATATATTCTGTTTCCCTGGCCTAGCAGGGGATCCTAACTGGGCCAATGTCTTCTTGTTTCGATAGTTTTTGAGAAATGAAGGATTTGAATTTAGGATATCTCTTCAAGAAGTGCATGGAGACATAATTTATTATATCTCAGCCATCAACTAATCAAAGATCTCAGAAGTAATATAAACTATAGTTTATATTACTCAATAAAAATCATAATTTATTATACTACCATTGACCTAGATGTTTGACCCTCGCAAATATTGTGAATCGGTATATGCTCAGGCCTTTTAAAACAATTCATTTTAATGCATGGAGACACCATGCCTTACATGAGTCCTGTATTTAATGTGAAATTATTAACAATTAACATTAATCGTTAATATTAATATGTTTACTTCAATTATTTTTCTGGCCTTTTAATATTTTCTTATGGTTTAATCATTAAACTTTTTTCTTTGTTTTTAGTCCTTACATGTTATGCTATGCTGGAATGTCATTTTCTAAAACAGAAGCTCTAATTTTATTTTTATTTTTATAGGTTGATTAAAGTGTTTTTGCTCTTGGAAATGAGATTATTGAGGTTTTAAAAATATTATTTTAATATGTTTTCAAGTAAAAAAAATATTGAAAAATAGGCTTTTTTTGTTCTAAACTCGAAACTTAATTTTAAGGTTAAAGAAGATAATTAGCACATAACACGCTGCATTTGAAATAAAATAAATAAATAAATAAATAAGCACACCTAGATTTTTTTTTTTTTAAAGGCCCAACCAGGCATGTGCAATATTTTAGGCCTATATACATGGGCCATCCTTAAAGGCACATGAGCTTTTTAAATAATACTAGAGCTTCTGTGGTAATATTCATTCTTTTTGAATTATTGCATATGAAATTATGTGAACAATTTTTTAATTTGTCCCTCCATTTTTTATATATTTTAAAATAAAAACCTGTTAATTTTAATGATGATTTTCATAAACAACAATGATATTTTTTTGAAAAATTTCAATTATGCCATACATTTTAAATAAGACTAGAGCTTTTGTGGCAATATTATTTTTTTTTAATCATTATGTATGTGGAAATTTTTTTTTATATTTTTTATATTATTTCATTGAACTAATTTTCATTTATTTTTTCAAAAAATCATGTTAAAATTATCAAAATATCATAAGAACCGAAGATTAAGTGACTCATCATGTAAGGTCTTGCACTTGGGTATGTAAGAATAGACTCGCATGCTTGGACCTTTAATTTATTTTTTTTATGAGCATGTCATCCACCTTAAGTTTTTTGAATAAAAGATAAGTCACATGACGTGTCATTTGATATTGTTTGTTTTCATTCACTATGGTGGCTAAAAAAATAGGGTATGAGTTTTTACAACTCAAAAATTGAGTTTTTAACCTATTTTTTTAACTCCAAAAACCTAAAAAACATCATAGACAACTTGATAAGCTTATTCATGGCCTCAAAAATCTGTTTCAAAATTCAAAATCAACCCGAAACTAAAAATCTAAACGAGCTCAAATATGTTTTTCTAGGCAATTTCAAGGTAAAAAAAATTTAATGTGAACTCTTCTTATCAAACGGAACAATTCAACACCAATTTCAACCATTTTATGGTTGAAATCAGTGTCCATAAAATGTTTTTCCATCTAGCATTGAATCCAGGCGACTTTCTCTCACTTCTCTCAAACTAGGAGCTAAAAAAATAAAAAAAATAAAGTTTAAGATCAAAATTAATTTTTACCCATAAATTTTGAAAACTTAAGGAACCAATATTTATAATGGAAAAAAATATGAGGACTACAATAAACATTTCACCCAAACTTTTTAAAAGCCACCAATTCTCTCCTTGTTTTTTACTTTGATTTTTTTTCTTTTAAATATCTTATTATTCATTGACAAATTGATTTATAATCTGATCCAATAGAAATTAAATTTTTTTAAAAAAAAGCAAGCAAAAATATATTGTAAACAGTCCATCTATAATGTCATGTAAGGAAATTCATCACGTATTTTACACAATAAATTCTCCCCACGTTTTAGATCTATAGTTAATAGTTTCTGATAATGTCCACACGGCACAAGAAAAAAAAAAAAAAAAACTAGTAAGACAAAAATGACAAAGACGTAGGGATGGTTTTGTCACATCTTTAGTGGATTGTAGCAATAAAAAATCTACAAGAACTATTTAGATGAGTCAATGTATAGACAACAGAGTGTATTTGGGCAATTATGAAAACAAATGTATTGGTTGTCGTTTTTTCCAAACATCACATCCCAAAGTCTCCGAGAATTAGCAGGAGAGTTGTTCCATGGATCGCTGGCATATATGCGCGAGGATACAGACGATAAATTAGTATATATCTTGCATTTTTTCCACCAATTTTTCCAAGTTGATAATACTAAAAAATTAATAAGAAGATAGTCAAGTCTTGACAAAAGCAAGAATCAGCCTCCTCTAATTAAGTGGCCTTGAGAGAAATCTCTGTCTATCTCTTCTTGATCTTGAAATAAATTATTAGCTTCAGTAGTTTAGAGCATATAAATGCATATGCCAACCCATAAATCTATCTCTTCTTGTATGTGTGTGTGTGTGTGTGTGATACTATAATGTATGGTCTCCATCAGAAGAAGCTTCTCGACAATCAACTTGCCTCTGGTTTTTTTTTTTTTCCCTTGCCCATAAAAATTAATATTGAAGATTGTCCGGTACCCTAATGAAAGCTATGTATTTGATTTACTTGGCCTGCTAAATAAAATGTGGAGAAACAGAAAAATTACAGCCTGCTAAGCATAACACCTACAGCATCTGCTTAATAGCATCTTCCAAATCTAGGAGAGGAAGATCCCACATCTGATATACGCTAGAACCAGTACGAGATAAAACATGGACACATTTATTTATCTCCCTCCCTCAGAGTATGCATGGACTAATTAAAAGAAGGAATACGAGAAAGCAAGAGCTCGAATACCCTCTATCAAAGCACACTGCGGGTGATGATCTGTTGTAAGCAACTGCATGGCCTCCATCCTATCGGACTCCACCTCAAGTTCTTGACAAACCATGAAACTCTCAATTCTAAGAATTCTTAGTCAACACATGTTACTTTTCCGCTTGACTGCGAGAAATTTTGTGACTAATATTTTAATACTGGTGAGTTTCATTAATTCTGCCGTAGGACATGTACATAGTGGAAAACAGACTAAGGTCATTCTTTTGATTTTTTTTAAAGCAGACTAAGGCGTGAGCTTACTTGACAGGGAAACGGGAAGGTTCAGCACACTTTATGTGGAGCACATTCTTTGGCTAGGATGCATTCATCTACACTTGATAAATTAATCATGCTGCATAAAGGAGATCCTTTTCTTCCACACACACAAAAATACCAAAAAAAAAATCATTCTACGTTGCTTATAGCTAGTAAAAGCTAGAACATCATAACATAATCAATGAAAGCGCCGGAAGCAGGATCTGATCCTTGCGAAGCCAATCATAACCTGCCCCGATCCATCGATGATAATGATTTGATCCTTAATGTGATTGTAGATTCTAAAAACCAATCAATAATATTTGCCCTCGCATGATGGTAACCTTAACATCAGTTAATAAGATTAGTGCATGATGGAGGGTACTGTCAACGTGGTCCTATATGAACAGAATCTTAGAATAGGGGGCTAGCTATTTAGCCACAGCTTTTCTCAATAGAACTTGAACCTAACAAAGTTTGTTCGGCACCAACCAGTTTTAATCGCTATTGATATCTAAAAAGGAAACATTATAGAGGAAGAAAAAGTTTGGAAAGAAACCAGAGATCTTGTACATGGTTTGGATGCAAGTGGCAAAAGGTAGATGAAAGCTATATTAATATTTTACAACCCAAATGTTCTGTGAGATATTATCTATTTCCATCTCGAATCATATCTTGAGAGGAAGAACAAGAATTTTAGCCCAAAGATTATGCTGTTATTGTTTATCTATAGGTGGTTGCTCTTTGGTTATATACCCCAGACACTTCTTAAAGTGAAAACAAAAGCTGGATGCTCCTTCTCTCTTCATTTCATTTGTTATACATTTGTGCTAGCAAGTTAATTCTACGTTCATATTTGTATACATGATATTGTTTGCAATACTAATTCTTGGTTTTGCTTAAAATCCTGGGTTAAAATTAACAAGTAGAGCTGTTTGACTTGAGGCACGATAATTAAATAACTAATTATTATTGTGCAAATCAAACAGAAATTCCCATATGCCCTGCCAAACTTATCCCACTTTATGATAGAACAATTGCATGGAATAGATAAGAAAAAAAAGGCACGAAGAACATGCAAGTTTCAGGTCAAATTATATTTTTATATAAATGGAATAGGGTAATTGACTTTTGAATTCTGAAACGTAAAAGTTTTCCTGATGTAACAAACGTTAGATTTATGAATAATGCAGATGGAGTCATGGAAAAATAGGTAAGTGAGTGTGTATTCAGGGAGTATATGATTTTCAACGATATTGCAAAACGAGCAAATCTCCATGTAGGACCCAAATTTACTACTCCATGGCTCCCGTTAAACTTTTATCAGTCAAAAGCAAGAAGAAGTGACAACGGAACTGTGTGATCATCATCGATTTTGTGCATGCCTAAAGAGCCCAGCTGGAAAAGAGCTATCTGCTATGAAAGGACCACGGATTCAAAGGTGAAGAAAAAGTTATTCTTCGTGTTTCATTCAAAGATTCAAATTTTTTAAAAACAAAATAGAAAAAGTCAAGAATCTTTTAGCTAGACCACCCCACCCAGCCTATGCTAGCTAGCTAGCTAGTCAAGGAATTTCCGACTAAGATGGCATCGAATCCAATCATCTTCTTGAGCTTTTTTAGCTTAGTGGATTTGGCCATAACTATCCCACTACTAGATTGTTTATCCCGGAACAACCATGTTGGAGTGACCAGTTCTATTCCAAAATATGTCGTTCAGGGCTGCATCTAGGATAGGGATTTTAACCTTATTTTAATAACTTTTCCTTTAGGCGTCACTCGTTCTAACAGAATAAAGTAGTGGCGCTCTTTCTCTCGCTCTATCTCTTTTATACCGGCGCATGCAGAAGCAATGACTTTAAATTAAACTCACGTCAAAGTTTAAATCCAGACATAATCTCATGCGTGGCTTTTTCTTTTTGAATGAAGGAAATTTTCTATACCTGGTTGAAAATAAAGAGTTTGACTCTTTGACTACATGGTCCAAGTTTAAAATTAGGTAATTTAGCTAGTAATTGTGCATCCTGTTTCAAGTCAAATCGATATTCCAACGTGAGTCCAATAGCATGCAAGGACTAGAATCAATTAGAATTTGTACTGCCCATGGCTCAAAGCTTTACGTAATAGTAAACAATGTGTCAAAAAAACCATTCAGCTGAAATGATTAAACTGCTAATCAGAAACTTAAAATGAATTAAAAGACATTGTTGGTCATACACTATTCTCCCATCCCTTAGCAGGAAAGGAAATTTCCCTCTATGACTACATTTCTTTATGTATGTCAAAATGGGATTTATAAATGGGACAAAGAATAAGACATTGTTTGTCATGCTTGGAATTGGTTAGCTCTTAATGAATCCAGATAAAATAAACCCAAAAAATTTTATTAAAATAGACCGAACAAGAACACTTCTTGGACTCAGGTTTGGTATCCCGAGCCCCAAGTACAATGGGGGCCAAGGAGAGCAAGCTTGGATGAGGTAGCCTGACCCCAACCCTCTAAAGCATGGGCTCAAGCAAGAAGCCCAAGCTCATGCAAGGCACACGCCCTGCACCCCCACGGGCTTGAGACCGCGCCCCGAGCCTAACATGCTTGGGTCTAGATAACGCGCCTAGATCTAATTCTTACCTTTAATACCCCTGAGCCCAGCACGTTTGGGTCTAAGCAACGTGCTCGGACTCGAACCCACTTTCACCCCTCATGGGCTTGGGCTGTAACACATGAACCCAATGTGTTTAGGTTCAGGCAGCACGCCCAAACCCACTTTCACCTCTCATGAGCTCAAGTTGTCACGCTTTATATATCCTAATATATTTGGGTCTAGGCAGCGCGTCCGGACCCACTTTCATCTTTAATGGGCTCGAGCACCTTGCTCGAGCTCAACACTTATCATGTAATTTTCACAAAACCTTATAAGAATCCTTTAGTATTTTATATTGATCCAATATGTATTATTTTGAGTAAAATACAACTCAAAATATCGCAACGGTAAAATTACACTCCAGACCATCTTTTTTACAAAGGAACAA
>Ga0325402_1002192_pt1 | contig 16955 bp, 8 predicted proteins | sample PopdelMetagenome_22_FD_207212 | JGI IMG/M metagenome (GOLD analysis project Ga0325402, IMG submission 207212) | Populus deltoides microbial communities from Bellville, Georgia, United States - Xylem-PdKOR-R3 | ecosystem: Host-associated > Plants > Phyllosphere > Stem > Wood/Secondary xylem... | reverse complement strand
AAAATCAAAACAATTTCAGAATGAATCATCATGAGAGTAGGATGTATTTGATACCAGGTTTGAGAGCTTTTCAAACTTGTATTGTGTTGATTATTAATGAATTTTCTCCTTGCTTTTGATGTAAGCATATATAGCTTAATCCAACAAAATACTTAATTGTATAATCTTTATATTTTGTTTGTTGCGGTTTTTTTCTTTATATTTATATATGCAGTCCTAGCCCTCTAATAGGATAATTTGAAGTGGTGGGTAATAGTATGCAGTTGATTTAAACAATTATTTTGAGATTGAAAGGATTCAATATATATCCTCGGTTGTTATTTGAAAGTTTAGACTTATTTTTATTGATTTAAAAGGTACAAGTGCTCTATATTCTATTTAATGAATATTGTTTCTTTTTTTTAGGATGGATGGATGAGATCAATTTAATTGGTTGGTGTATGCCAAATTCTTGTTAGAAAACCTACTCAGGAACAAGAGAATGTTATTGTGATTTGAATTGGATCCCAATGAAAGAATACATCAATGAGAAGTTAGTTTGATAAGTTTAATGAATTTATTTATTTATTTATATTTAAACGGGTAAAAAAATCATTTTTCTTGAAAAATGGAGGAAAAACCTCTATGTTATTCATTAAATGAGATCTAAATATTAATTTTTTTTTCATGATTTTTGATGAACCATTGTTTTTAAGGATGGATGGATTAGATCAATTTAATTGTTGGTTGGTGCATGCCAAATTCTTGTTAGTGTTTTTTTTTAACATCGACTTAATTAGGTGTTAACGAAACATCATATATCATATTATAAATTGAAGCTAATAAGATTTTCATTAAACTTTGTTTTGATGCAACATTGTTGTTCTTCATCATAATTAACAAGGAAAAAAATTATAAATGTCCTTGATCTTTAAAAATACAACTAATTTCTTAGTCTAGCTTTGGAAATTTAAAAATAAAAGGTTTAAATGGTATAAAGTTGGCATCTTATTTTTTGTTGGAGACATTGTTGGTGACGTGGGTTTAATTAGGTAAATTGTAAAACTATAGCTAACCATTTAGTAGGTGGTCTAGTGGTAACAGCTTAGGATGAAGGGGTTTATTTTTCCTATGGTTTCAAGTTTAAGCCCTGTGATTGCTAATATGATGACCACTAAAGGCTTACATGGTCGTTAATTTCAGGGTTCATGAGATTAGTCGAAATACACACAACCTAGTCCGGACACTCATATTAATTAAAAATAAAATTATAACCCGTACCAGATTACAGAAAACTTTCCTTCCTAGTTTGATAATAAGGCTGAAGAATGCTTTTATTGAAACCAACTTCTTGTGAGTGTGATATCCTTGTTAATGGTAAATCATTAATATATTTTCAAGATGTATTTTTTATATTGCTAGAAGGTAAGAAACTCATGTAAGCTATTGGTCAGATTAATATCATTAATTAGTTCTTAAATTTTAAATTTCATGTTAATTACTAGTTCCTAAACAAATTGTCTGGTTTAACTTAGTTCATCACCAAATCAAATTAAATTTTTGTTTGATTACTAACAGAATATTAATGTGCTAGTCATGAGATTTTTATTTTAGAAACTGAAGGCCTTTTAACCAATATTTTAAGAGGTTTTCTTATTTGATTTAACAATGATTTTTTAGTCTCACACATAACGTACTAGCACGTGACATGTTCTATTAGCGATATATATGATTCCTCCAAATTTGATTTGATAGTGGATTAAATCAAATAAAATAACTTGTTTAAGGATTAATGACACTTCATAAACTAATGATACCTCGACCAATAATAGTTAAGGGGAATTTCTTAGCTCTTTGCTCTTTATAAGACGATATATAGGAGACGCTCAAAAAAATTGATTCGCTTTTCTTTGAATTTTGAAGCATTAATTCAAAAGGGAGTTTTCATGTTAAGGTGGTGTTTGTTATGAGGTTAGAATAAGGAGGTGAATTAATTATTACTGAAATAATTATTACAAGAGTAGCCTTTAAGAGTGTATAATTTAGTTTTTAAAGTTATTTGTTACATTGATATATTTAGGTATTATTTAGTTATTGTATTGAAACATAAATTAAAACAGAAGAGTAGAAGACAACTAGGACAAAATACATTTAGTTGTAGAATCCAAGATAAAAATGAGTTTGAAAAATTCCCCCCCCCCCCTCTCTCACTCTCACACACACACTTTTAAAAGTGTAATTGTATTAAAAATTTAATTTTCATTTCATAAAATTAATATGAAAAAGTCAATTGCTGAAAATAATTAATAAATTATTTTATACAATTTAATAATTTATAACAATTTAAAAAATAAAAGAATTAATTAGAGTAAATTAATTAATCAAAGAGTGATTTTTATTAAAAGTATTATAAGAAATGTTTTACCCAGTAACTAAGTTTTTTTAAATTATGAAAGAAAATGAATATCATTATGAAAAAGTTAATATGATAACTATAGCATACATAATATTGAGAGATGTAAATTGATCATTTTCTCAATGAAATTAAATTTAATGATGAAGTAATGTTGAATGATAACAAAAAAACATGCATCTATGATGAAATTATTATCTTTCATTTTCAATTGTGTTAGATTTTAACTTTGTGCTAATATTGCCAATATTTTATTTGACATGTTTGTTTAATTAGTTATTTTATTATTAAATATATTTGGAGAAATAATTTAATAACTGAGTAAATCATAATTCAATTATATTATCTTTTTAGTAATAAATTATCTTATTTTAAGAATTATATTTTTTAAGATGATTACTGTTATAATCTATGTTTTGGTTTTTCCTCAAAATTATCATTTTCTTTTAAAATTCAAAACAAAAAAAATAGAAAAATACTAGCAACTTGGCAAGAACATTCTGAGAAGGGTTGCAGATACATGGTGGAACTAAACTGGGATTTTAGACAGAAGTGGAAGCCTGATTGTACCTTGTTGTACCCAAGATTGAAAGACAATGTATATTCAAGGTCAAACTAAATTTGTCTAGACTTTTAAGTTAAGTTTGAGGACTTAATTAGACTTTTAATAGACTAATTTGATTTAATCATGGATTCAATTAAAAGTTTAATTGAGTGTAATAGTTAATTTAGGTCAAATTAAAAGATTTAATTAAATACAAAGACTTAATTAGACTTTTAATAGGTTAAACTAATTTTATTAAGTGAATAATTAAATTTGAAAGGTTAATCAGAGTTTAATTGAGAAGATTGAAATTTTAAAGGACTAGATTTAAATTTTTTTAAAAGCTCAATTAGGTGAAATCAGGAAAAAAAATCAAAGTTTAAGGGTCAATTATGGGCCAAAATAAAAAATATTCAAGACCAATGATTTTTTCGCAAAAAACACGTGAATTTAGGGACCAAATTCGATTAAAAACAGAGGTGAAATTGAAAAAATTAAAAGTTCAAAGGTCAATTAACAACCAAATTATAGAAATTCAAAATCAAAGATCTTTACGCAAAAGGCGCGCGAATTCAGGTATCAAATTCGATTGAAAACACGGGTGAAATTGAAGAGATTAAAAGTTTGAAGCTCAATTGAGAACAAAATTAAAGATATCCAAATCCAATGACCAAGATGTAAAACACGTTGGAATCAAAAGTCATATTGATTTAATTTAATTTAACTTCAATTTGATTTTACCTATCCTTTCTCGAGGACGAGCAAGAGCTAAGTATGGGGGTTTTTTATGCAACCATATTATTCGATAGTTTCACCTACATTTAACTAGAGGTTTGCCTATGTTTTATATATAAAATACCTTGATATTCTTTGTTTTATGTTTTGATGGCATTTTTGGATAAAAGACGCAAAAATGAGTAAATTGGAGATAATTGGCAGACTTGACCTTCAGTCGATGTTTTGTGCAGAGCGTGAGCTCTAGAGGTTGAAATGAAGTGATTCTAGTGGTATTAAAAAGCTATCATCCATACCTTTCTAGACATCTAAGGTAAGAAAATAAAATAAGGAAGAGCATGGAAATCGCAGCCTTCAAAGTCAAATCTCGCAATCTTCCAATTTTGACCTTCGGCCATTCTGACTTGAATATCTGGAGCTACAAAAGCCCACTTGATGCAAACTAAATTTTGTTGGATTCCTGACTCAAAGTTATATAAATGCTCCAAATTGCAGCAAAAAAAATGTCATATGAGGGAGATATGATTTTCCAAAGATGACAACTGAATTCTTCCAGCAAACAGGTTTCGTGAAGAAACGAGTCCAAGTTTTTATTTCAGAAATTTAGCTCCTCTAAGTCAAAGATTGAAGATTTCATGCAAGGCTATTTCTCTATTTTTAGGAAAATAGTTATTGAAGTACTTAAATATAAATAGTCTACTTAAGAGAGGATTATTTTGTAAAATAGAGACTAGGGTTTCCTAGGATATAAAAAGAATGAGAGAAGAGAAGGGGGGCAGCCAGCCAAGAGGAGAAAAACGCCCCCTTCCTCTAAGAAACTCGAAATTATGCATTCTTTTTTCTTTTTGATTAGTTGTTCAACAAACATGTAAGGCTAAACCCTTTTCTTAGTTACAAGGACACGAAAACCTTCAGATTTCAAGAACTGTGAGATTTATTTTACCTTTTCTTTTTAGTCTATATGATGAATATGTTTGTTTTTCTATGCTTATTTTTCCTATGATTGTTTATTTTAATTGCTAGAGCGGACTCTAAGTTATTATTGTAGACAATTTATTGCTAAGTATGATATCAAAACCAGAGTTGTGGTATATGAACTTGTGAAGCAACCGAGTTTAATAATTGTGGCGGATCTACGTTATTAATCTTAGGGAGAACATTCAATAAAATCAAACATAGATTGCGGACAGTTATGTTTTCTTGATTAATCAACTTATCTAGTTTTTAAGGCTGTCATTGAATTAAATTACTAGTGCAGACACTGTGGTTGTTTGATGGTTAGGGTTAGTTATATGACGGATCAATTAACTAACCAATGTTAAGAAGAGATAAATATTCAGAATATAAATTGATGTTTCGTCTCCATGATCAGTTCTGATTTCTGTAGGTGGATGTGTGCTTGCAACCAAGGTTTGTTCTCTTGATAATTTTCTGATTTCATTAAATTTTGTTTGATAGTTTTCTATTTTCTTTTGCTTTAGCCTAGATAACATCCAAATCCCCCCAAATTGCATATCATCTAGCGTAAAAATCTTACTTGAATCTTCCTCGTGGGATCGACCTTTTGCTTGCTACTATCTTGTGTGTTGTGTTTGAAACTAGGGTAATTAATTTGACATCGCAACATGTAGCTGTAGCTGAGCATATGGAGTAAGGGATAATGAATGGTAAAATTTCCATACCCATTGAGCAAAAGGGTTTCAGAAGGGAGAAGAAGGATGTTGATCACATTAAAGGTGGCTATAAAGGCAAGAAAAACCATTTCCAAAACTATAACACCCTATCCCTCTCATCCCAGATTGCCAACGTCAACTTTAATTCCCTATTTCCTACCAAAAAACTTGAGACTCAAGATAACTGAGTCAAAAACCAAACCAAAAGTTTGCCAAAGAAAAATTATCAAAGAATCCAAGAACAATTACCTTCACTAAAATTACCCTTGAATGAGATGTACTAGAAACTATTGAGCATTGAACAAGTGGATCCAATACCGCTCACTCTGCTATAGTCACCCTACCCTAACTGGTATAAGCCAGAACTTATTTGTGAGTACCGTGCCACATCGTAGGAAACAACATCCATACATGCACTACCTTCAAGAACAAGCTCTTGTAGTTAATTAAAGCTGAGTGGATAATGTTTAAGAAGGCCCTAAATATAAATACAAATCCTCTACCCGATCATACCTTGGGTAGTGGATTTGTAAATGCATTAGAGATGGAAAACCCAAACAGTTTAAAAGGTTTCTCTAGATAAGATTTATAAAATGCTGGTAAAAGTCTGGTACAAGAAAAATATTTTTGAAGAAAGACCAATAAGTAGGAATTTATATAAGTATTACGGTGAAGGACATATAATCAACAAATACGAAGGCAAATAAAGGAAACTATAATGCCTTACCACACAACTATAGGTACTCCTTCTAGAGCATGCAACTAGTGCTCATTTTCAAAGTAGAAGTTAAAAGCCTAACCCGTAGCGGAAGTTGCTTTGCCCCCGAAGAGTTATAGAAATAAAAGAAAGCAAAGAGGAAAGAAGTAGTTGACCTGACCTTCGAAGTGAACAAATTCGTCATTGAAGAAAAGAATAATGAGTTCCTAAAGTTGATGAAGCATAACGAATATAATGTTTTTGAGCAGCTTAACAAGACTCCGACTAAAATATCATTGTTGTCATTGATTTTAAGCTCCAAACCATATAGCAAGGCTTTGTAAAAGGTGCTGAATAAGGCTTACATGCCTCAAGATATCAACCAAGAAACTATGGAACACTTGGTAGGAAGGATCCATGCTTCGAATTATCTGTACTTTACCGAAGATGACTTGGATCCTGATGGTACTAAGCATAACAATCCATTGTATATTACAATGAGATGTAGAGATGTCCTGAAGGGGAAGGTGTTGGTCGATAATGGTTCTGTATTGAATGTGCTTCCAAGGCACATGTTTAAAGAAATGCTTGTAAACGAGTCATACATGAGACCTAGTACCATAATGGCGAGAGCATATGACAGCTCACCAAGGCAGATAATTGGGACCCTGGAAGTAGAATTATATGTGGGGCCATAAATGTTCCTCGTAACATTGCAGGTGATAGATATCCATCCATCTTACAACATATTGTTAAGAAGACCATGGATCTATGTATCCAGAGTAATAGCCTTTTTATTACTCCAATGCCTAAAATACATTATGAATAAGATGTTGATAATTATCAAGGCTAGGGAGACAGTTTCCATAATCAGGAATGTGGTTGTACCATTCATTAAAGTGAAATATTATAAGGACATAAACATTCATGCTTTTGAAATCGTGAATGCTAAATGGGTTCTTGAGGGTGTAATGCTAAAAGTTTCAGAAGCTGCAAGGATAGCTGCCAGTTTCTTTTTGAAGTATGGGATTCTTTTCCACTATGATCCTAAAACTAGGATGCCTGAGCGAGTCAATTTGATGACACTAAAATGTACAAATTAGATATTTGATCTCAAGTATAAGTCTAAGAGAGATGACTACAAGTGGGTTTCTAGGATAAAAAAAAAAGGGGGTTAAAATGACAAGGATTGAAAGACGAGAGCTAAAAAAAGAAGAGCTCGTCATCCTGCCACTCCGAATGACCTTTCTAAGATTTGCCAAGGTCATCAAATCTGACATAGTAGACCTTCATATCAATGCTTAAGAGTGTGAGGATGGGGAACAAATTAAAGAGCTAAGGGTCAAAACAGAAGATGAGATGTTGTCACAGGTGTCTATATACCATCGACGACGTCCTTATAAAAGCTTTTATGAAGAAGCTAGCTGAAGGAGAAATATACTAGAATTGGGAGATCAAGCATGCTCCTATGGTGTTCAATGAAGTTTTGTTTTTTTTTTTAATCTTATTTTAACATTTTAGTTCTTTTCAAATGTCTTATCGTGTTCTGTTGTTTTCATCTGTTTTTAGTCTTGATGGTAATTTGGTTTATAATAACATAAGACCTTCTTTATCAAATGATCCTTTTCTTTTTATTTTAATGAGATTATGCATTTTCTTGTGTCCAATATGTGTCTTTGTGTTTTTTTATCTTCATTGTAAATAACACACTTACACGAGCACACCTTACACTTTCAGGAACCCTGAAAGTTCCATCAATTCATAACCTACTACATTAAGAATAACTGGCTAAGCTTTGATAATAAAATTGCAATGGGTGATAAAGACTAGGAAAAAGAGAAAATAAAAGAGTTTATTAAATTGATGGAAAATTATGAGAAAACTTGAAACCCTGCTAGTGAAGAGCTAAAAGAAAAGAAAGAATTGAAAATTGATACCTTTATTACAGCTGAGAAAAGATATGACCTAATATTTTTATTACATGAATATATGGATGTCTTTGCCTGGACTTATACAGATATGTCTAGTTTAGACACTGACATAGTGGTACATAAAATTTTCTTGATGGAAGGGAGTAACTTGGTTAAACAGAAGACTGGATGATTGTCGAATATGCTACTTAAAATAAAAGCAGATATACAAAAATAGTGGGATGCATGTTTTTTGGATGTGGTCCACTATCCTTAATAGGTGGTTAATGTAGTTGTAGTTCCTAAGAAGGATGGCATGATCATGGTGTGTGTGGATTACAAAGATTTGACTAAGGCAAGCTTGAAGGACAACTTTCTCTACCCTACCTAGACGTCTTAATCGAAGATTTTATGAAGAGTGCAACGTAATCGTTCATAGATAGGTTCTCGAGATATAACCAGATTAGAATGGCAGAGGAAGACAATGAGAAAACTACCTTTGTCACGCCTAAAAGAACCTTTTTATTATAAAGTGATGCCATTCGGATTAAGGACTGATGGCGTCACGTATCAAAGAGCAATGATCACTTTGTTCTATGACATGATGTACCGAGAAGTGGAAGTCTATATGGAAGATATACTTGCCAAATCAAAGAAAGAAAAAGAAGAAGATCACGAGCAAGTATTGAAAAAATTGTTCAAAAGGCTGTGAAAATTCTAATTAAGATTGAATCCTACAAAGTGCTCGTTCGAGGTAAAGACTGGAAAACTGTTGGGTTTGATAGTAAGCAGTCAAGGAATATAAGTTAATCCTGATAAAGTAAAGACAATCCAGGATATGTCGGTTCCTAAGACAGAGAAAGAAAGAAGTAAAAAGTTTTCTTGGGCGTTTAGACTATATAGCCCAGTTCATGGTAATGTCCGGGTTGATTTTTCATTTACTTAGAAACAAAAATTATAGGGTATGGGACAGTGATTGCCAAGAGGCCTTTGACAAGATCAAAAGGTATTTTCAAAACCCATCATTAATAGTGCCTTATATACCAAGAAGACCTCTGATCTTATATTAAGAAGTTATCGACGTTGCGCGCCCACAACAAAATGAAGGGAGAATGGCAAATTAAAATGAGAAGTTTAAGACATATCAGGATTATCTCTCAAAGTTAACTAATGAGTTTGAAGAGACAAAATTCACTCACATAAGTAGAGATAAGAATTGGTTTGTTGATGTTTTGACAACCGTAACTTCGATGACACAAATCAATATCGGGAGCAGGATCTAACTAATAAGCATCAAAATCAGAAATCTCCAGGCTCATTGTTGTTCACTAGAAGAGTCACCAGATGGAAAACCATGGTATAGTGACATTAAGAGGCTTATCCAATACTGGGAGTATATTCCAAGAGTCTCCAAAATAGATGAAAAAGACTTTGAGGAGAATAACCATGGATTATTAATTGGATAGAGATGCCCTGTAAAAGATATCGTTTGACGAGACTTTAGTCAAGTGTCTGAATGAGAAGGAGGTTATGCAAGCATTATAGGAAATCCATGAGGGAATTTGTGTCACTCATGTTAACGAACATACGATGGCAAAACAAATACAAAGATCTAGGCACTTCTGGTTAACCATGGAGAGGGACCGTGCAAATGCAAAGATCTGGGTACTTCTTGTTGACTATTGAGAGGCATTGTGTAAACTATATCAGAAAATGCCATAAGTGTCAAATACATGGAGATAGGATAAATATGCCTCTGACATCGTTGTTCAACATGACCTCGCCTTGGCATTTTGATATATGGGGATTGAATGTTATATGACTAATCAATTTAAAAGCCAACAATAAGCATAGATTCATCTTGGAAGCCATCAATTACTTTACCAAATGTGTAGAGTCCAACTCTTACACACATGTAAAATAAAAAGTAGTAAAGAGGTTCATTGAAAAAGATTTGATTTGTCACTATAACATACCAGCAAGATTAATAATTGGCAATGCTTAAAATTCCAATGGAAAATTAATTGTTGAACTCTGCAATAAGTGGAAGATTAAACATCTTAATTTTTCTCCCTACAGACCCAAGATGAATAGTGCTATTAAGGCAGCCAATAAAAATCTTAAAAAGATCATCCAAAAAATGTTGGTCACTTACAAAGATTGGAATGTGATGCTTCCATTTGTATTTCATGCATACCGCACCACAGTCAGAACTTTTACGGGTGCAATCCCCTATTCTCTAGTGTATAGAATGGAAGCAGTGATGCCTTTAAAAGTGAAAATTCTATCATTAAGGGTTCCAATGGATGTAGAACTAGAAGAATCGGAATGGGTAAAACTGAAATTTGAGTAGTTGAATCTGATCGGTGAAAAAAGGTTCACAATTATTTTTCATCATCAGTTATACCAAAGTAGAATGGATAAAACATATAACAAGAAGGTCAGGCCAAGAATGTTTAAAGATGGAGATCTAGTATTGAAGAAAATCTTACTAATATCAAGAGAAGATTAGAGTAAATGGGCACCGAACTACGAAGGACCCTATGTGGTAAAGAAGATATTTTCTAGAAGAGCCTTAATTTTAACCGAGATGGAAGGGGGTGATCTGCCAAAACCCGTAAACTCTGATATTGTAAAGAAGTACTACACTTGATGTACTTTGTCTGTAACACTCCACCTCACTAGCAAGATATTTTCCGCTTTGAGCCCCCAGTCCACCCATGTCCAGGGCTTCCACCCAGGTTCCCCTCACGGGTTTGTTCTTGGCAGCCACACATGGCCCCAAAACGCATCTTACTAGTCAAGGTGAGCATGCATTTATAAAGCCCTGGCTCTGGATGCTCGTTTCCGATGTGGGATCTTACAATCCCCCCACCTTAAGATGAGCCGTCCTCGGCTCTGATACCAAATGTAACACCCTACCTCACTAGTAAGATATTGTCCGCTTTGGGCCTCTCAGTCCACCCATGTCCAGGGCTTCCACCCAGGTCCTCCTCACAGGTTTGTTCTTCGCAGCCACACATGGCCCCAAAACGCGTCTTACTAGTCAAGGTGAGCATGCACTTATAAGGCCCTGGTTCTGGACGCTCGCTTCCGATGTGGGATCTTACATTGTCTATCAATCAATAAAAATCAAAGTTTGGCCAATAATTTTTTTGATGTATTTTCTTTTTCTCTAAAAACTTTGCATGATCTTATAAGCTTAAAAGCTATGTTTTCACAAAAATTTTTGGAAAATCAAAGTTATTAGTATAAATACAGAAGTCAAATTGGTGTTTGTTTTTAACAAATGAGTTTTAAGAATTCAAGCGATCTCCAAATAAGGTGACCAAACACTTAAAAACCTGAAAAACATACCACATGCTACAAAATAACTTTGAAGTTGAGTTTTAATTGAATGAGTAATAATTTATAATCATTATGAAAAACCATTTTTGCATGTTCAAATTAACCAAAATGAAGGAAAGTAGAGCTTACTAATCCTAAACACGTGTTTGAAATGAGGAAACACTATCTTTAACAATCCTTTAACAACACTCAAGCATATCCTTTGCACTCGCTGTGCGAGCTTAGTATTTTTTCCTTGAAAGTTAACCCTGATTAGGATCACACTCTATACTGGGGGCAAGTATTAGGACTAGAAAAGCAATTCAGGTGCAAGGATATACAAAAGTGCCTAAACAAAGATGGTGGCATGAAGACATTCAAATAATTCAAAAACTTTGAGCATGCCATACAAAATAGCGAATGTGATAATAATGCTCAAGATTTCTCTCAAAATTTCTATCAAATTTATCCAGTATCACATATCAAGATAAGGACTTGAGAAGATTTAAGAGTAATACAATTAGAGGAGAGTAGATATAAAAGTGAAAAATTCTTAAAATATTATATATGAAAAAAAAACATTAATCATATAAACATAAGTGGATCAATTAACCCTAATAAATATTCCTACCTCTCATCATATTCAGGGTTTAGAATTTCCACATTGAGTATTTGGGTTTCGGTCCATAAAATAACTTTTCTATTTGAATTGGTACATTGAATACTATTTTTGAATCCTTCATTGAAACAATGCCACAAATTTCAATCATATCATAGCTTTAAAAGCACATAAAACATATTGATTAAAAAAGAAATAAAAATTTTATACATCTTAGATTCTTAAATCACCAATAATGGCTTGAGTTTGCAAAAGATAAGGTTATTAGTAAATTTGTATTAATAAAAAAGGATAAGAATTGGAGATTCTAATTCTAAAAAGAAAAATAAGACCAATAAAAGTTTGATATCTTTATGTAATACAATGATTAGTTTTAGTGAACTATATATGCCATCATGATCATACTAGATTTTTCCATTACAAATTGAGATAAAAAAAAAAAAGGGAGAGAGAACAAAATGGTGGGTTATTTTTTATTATTATGAATTTCAGTAGATTCATTATACTTTGTGTGTGAACATTTTATAATTAAATTAAAAGATATTAGTATTTAGATATATTAGCATTTAAATTAAACCTCTCATATTTAACTATTCACCCTACTATTCAAAACCATTTTTCTCCTTCTAGGTTCTTGAATTTGTTTTGCATTTTATTAACTTAATTTTATTTCTTCTCAATTTCATCCTTGAAAGTTATGTTCACATGATTTTTTATATGTCGGGATTTGTTTTTATTTGCATGTTCTTACATACTTGATGTGTCATAGAATATTCTGATATTAAATTAGAAATTGATTTTATGAAATACAATTTTAGGTTATTGTTCAATAAAAAAATGAAAATACAAGGATCAAAATTAAAGAAAAAAAAACAAAGCTCTTTTTTCAAAAAGTGTGAGAAACTTTAATTCCATCTCTCAAGTTTCAAACTATACATATTTGGTTCTTATTTTTTAAGGTTTTTATGTTTTAGTCCTTAAATATCGAGGGAGGAGAGAGAAGCTTGATGGAAAAGGGAGAGGAGAGAGAAAATATTTAGTCAACAACAAAAAGATCAAACTTAGTGTCAATGAGTTGACCTTAAAGAGAAGAGTTCAATGAAAGTGATTTTACCTTTAAAAATGCTAGAAAAGGTAGATCGAGATTTGTGAATTTTGTTTTGATTCGATTTGATTTTGGGTTTTAAACTAATTAGAAAGTGTTTTAGGGTTGTAAATGACTTTATTGATGTTTCTATAATAACTTTATTGGTGTTTTTATGTTTCAATCCTTGAATATTGAGGGATGAGAGAGAAGCTTGATGGAAAAGGAAGAGGAGAGAGAAAATATTTGGTTGACGACAAAAAAAATTAAACTTGGTGTTAATGAGTTGTTCTTAGAGAGAAGAGTTCAATGAAAGCGGTTTCACCTTTAAGAATGCTGAAAAAGGTAGATCAGGATTTGTGAATTTTGTTTTGATTCGCTTTGATTTTGAACTAATTAGATAGTGTTTTAGGGTTGAAAATAATTTTAATAAGGTTTCTATGATGATTTTGAGATGTTTTTAGATAAAGAAAAAGTTGAAAATAGTTTTTTTTTTTTAATCCTAAAACTTGGATCTTGATTTTCTGATCATCAAAATTGATTGAATAATACTCTAGGCAAAAGTGTTGTCTATTAAAATAAAAATAAAAATAAACATTAAAATAGACAATGTGTGGCCCACTTTTTTTCTAGAAAAGTCAAATCAAGCTTAGGTACGCTTGGAATTTTTCATTTGTGACCAATGGTATAAGCCTACCTTTTGTTTCTTAATTTTAATTAATTTTTTTAATTTAAATTTTAATTAATACCCTCTCTCACATATTTATTTTAATTTTTTAGATTAATTTTTTATAGAAATTAATCTTTTGAATTTTTTTTATAATTTTATAATATTTCAAAAAGATTAGTGTAATTTATCTTTAATTTTTTTTGTTTTAAATTTTAGATAGATAAGTTCTATTTGCATGAAACATTTAAAAAATAATAATTATTTGTATGTACAAACTGAAATTAACCTTTAAGATAAATAAAATAAAATGTATAAAATAAAAAAAAAGGATAAATGAAGTAAAATATTTGCATGTTCCTTTTGCTTCTTACAAGGAAGATCAATTTTTCTTTTTTAGTGTATAATTAGCTTTAACAAATTTTTTTTTGATTTATTAATTTATATATTTTCAATTTACTTTATTAAGCATAGATATCATCTTTTCATTTTATAATTAAAAAATTATAATACTAAAAAATACATGTATAATGCTAGTGCCTTATTATTTTACTATAAAATATAAATAGTGATACTCATTTATATATAAACTTTAAATACGTTAAAATAATTTTTTTAATATTTATTTAGGAAATATTTATGAGGTATTTACATTAGTAAACGTTTTACAATTTCATACTACATAATAAATAATTATTACTTTAGTTATAAAGCCAACTTAAAAGACTAATTAGGAAAATAACTAGATTGTGAGGTTATTAGATAAATCAATCAATATTAAAATAATTCAAATTAACCTGAATTGATTAATTTTATTAAAATAATAATATTTCATTAATTTTTTTTATAAGACTTAACCAAGTTTGTTTATGTTAATTAGATTACTAAAATATTTAATCAGATCAAACAAGTTTTACTGAATTAATATCTTATAAGTTTGATCTTGTGTTTCGAATAAGAGGATTGAACAAACTTAAAAAAAAATTATTTAGAATTTATTTTTCATTTTTAAAATTTTTTTGATTATATTAATATAAAAATTAAAATTTTAAAAATAAAAAACAACATAAAAAACATACTCCCAAATCAAAATCGGAATGAATTGAATCCACAGAGGTAAATGAATGATAATTACTCACCCTCGCATGGCTACCGCCGCTACCTTATTCATATCTCGCCTATCTTTCTTTCGATTCACCACTAATAAATCTTCTTCAATAAAACCAAACCCATTTTTCCTCTATTCTAAAACTACTAAGGTTTAGTTATGACCACCGCCAACTAAAAGAAACAAAAATCATTTCCGTTCTTTTTTTTTAGTGGATTTTGTCTTAATTTCAGTTATTTAAATTGTTTGTGCAGAATCCAAATCGACCAAGACTCATTTCAATGGCATCGGAAGCGAAGGAATCAGCTTCTAACAATCCAGGTCTTCACACCACTCCTGATGAAGCTACTAAAGGATATATCATGCAACAAACTGTAAGCCTTTCTTTTTTCTTTTTCTTTTCGATTTAGAATTGATGGGGTTTAGTAATTTTTTTTTGATATTTTATGCAGATGTTTCGAATTAAGGATCCTAAAGTCAGTCTTGACTTCTATTCTCGTGTCTTGGGCATGACGTAAGTTTTTTTTTCTTTTATTTCTTAATGTAAGTAAGTTTATTCTCGTTAAAACTAATTATGGTGATTTGGGATATTCTTTTTCCTTATTTTATGATTTAGGATTTTTTTCCCTTTAATTTTGTCTCGTGTAATTTATGTGGGTTTAGTGCTGATTTTTTTTTTCGAGGAAAAAAAGAGGTTAAAGATATTGGAATTGTTTGCCATTGTTATTTAAAGCATGAAATAATGACAAAGTAAATGGTGTTAGAGATGTTGTTTTTTGAGGGTGTTTGGCAAAGTATATGCTGTTAAAGATGTTGTTGCTTGAGGGTGTTTGACAGGTTATATGGTTTTAGAGATGTTGCTTGAGGGTGTTTGACAAAGTATATGGTGTTAGAGATGTTGTTGCTTAAGGGTATTTTTATTTTTGGAAGATAACATTTTTACTTCTGCAACGAAACCCAAAAGGTGGTTTTTTTTTTTTTTTTTTCCTTCTTCTTTGGTTGAAGAGTGGCTCTTTGGTAAGATACTAAACGATGACAACTTTATGACGCTGGGTTTCAAGATGGTGAATTGATGGTGTTTGTGTAAGCATGCTTTGCTTCTGTGCTACCATATCATTTTCGATATACATATGAGTAAAAGTCTATAAAACTAAGTCGTACTTGTATATAACAACTCCTTTTTAAATTTTCAATATGGATAGGTTGTCCTTGGTAATCATGATACATTCACATTTCTGGAAATCTCAGGTTGCTAAAGAGACTGGATTTTCCAGAGATGAAGTTCAGCCTGTACTTTTTGGGCTATGAGGTAATTTAGATAGCAATGCATCTAAAAGAGCTAGTGTTATTTATGGGGTGTGTTTGAGTGTTAATATTTTGTGAATTTCACCACTTTCCTTTCCTTCTTTTGGTGCCATATATTTAGCTAAAAAAAAAAATTATTATGCTCTGCAGCTTTTACAGTGGACATATCTGTTTGATGTAGGATCATGCATCAGCTCCAGGCGACTCAGTTGAAAGAACAGTTTGGACTTTTGGTCGGAAGGCTACAATTGAACTAACACAGTTAGAATGATTGATACACTTCTTTCTCTTTTTTCTTATCTCAAAACACAATGTTTTTTTTTTCTCCTTTCTGTTTTTCCTTATTAGTTCCCCGTGTTTGATATATTTTCTGACAACTAAATGCTTCCAACAGTAATTGGGGCACTGAAAGTGATCCTGAGTTCAAATATCACAATGGAAATTCAGAACCGCGTGGCTTTGGTATGTAAAATCTTATGATTCAGGAGGATTTTGTCTAGATTCACCCTTTGTAGCAGTATGATAATTGTAGTACATGTAACTTCCATGTAATTGTGGCATATATGAAGCGGTATCATGTAGTCAAGACTGATGATTTTGATATGTTGATCTCTGGCACTGTGTACCACTTGAATGCAATTTGGCTGGCAAAACTTTTTAAAAAACACTTTTATTTTGGCCACTTTAGTGATATCATTTTAAAATAGAGGCATGCATATAATTAAATATGACATGCTATTATTGTGCAATCCATTAACTGTGTCTCCGTATATATTTTCATGATGCAAGACCAAATAGACTAGGGTATATGAGGTATGAGTTTTTCTCGAGGAAGGTATCAATGTAGTTTGGGGTCTGTGGGGCTGGTTTTTTGTGTTGTTGGTGGTTTATTAA
>Ga0325402_1002191_pt1 | contig 16958 bp, 17 predicted proteins | sample PopdelMetagenome_22_FD_207212 | JGI IMG/M metagenome (GOLD analysis project Ga0325402, IMG submission 207212) | Populus deltoides microbial communities from Bellville, Georgia, United States - Xylem-PdKOR-R3 | ecosystem: Host-associated > Plants > Phyllosphere > Stem > Wood/Secondary xylem... | reverse complement strand
AAGAGAGGGTGAATTGGAGGAGAAAAGCTTATGAGGAGAGGGTGAGGATGTTCAAAATCGAACTAATGGATGTAAGGGGGGTGACGGAGGGGCACGGCAGAAGAAAAAGGACCCGTAAAGGAGAAGAGAGAGTTGCAGAAAGAGGAGAGAGGATCGCCACAAAACAGACGGTTGATGAAGAAGAAAAGGAAGGTGAATATCGGACATTATCTTCCCTCAGCAACTTCTAGAAATCATTGAGCAATCATAGCTGATGTTTCTTCTTTTGCTTCCTTAACACCCCTAACATTTGCTTCTTTTGTTTGGGCAAGACTTTTTCTCTAGGATTGGCTTGGCATTTTTAATGTTGATTCACTCCTACTACTACAATTGATTCACTGCCATTGTTGCTACTTAACATTGCATTTTCCTAGCTTCTCTAAAATACATATCATGTCATATTTTATTTTTGATGAACTCTTCTTGGTTTGAAGTTTAGCTTTTATATGCATCTACTTTCATTGACAAGTTTAAAATGGCCTGCAGCACAGTGCGGGTCATTTATCTAGTATATGTTTTATATGATTTTATTATTCACTGCAAAACTAATACTTGTAAAATGATAATTCATTCTAATATACATGAGAAAATCACAACAAACTATACATAAACAAAATCTGGACAAATAAACAACCACATCATTAAAGGAGAATGTCTTTTTATATGGGGGACTAGTCACCTAGCCTTTATTCGGGGAGCTCAACTAGCCCCTCACTTAGTAGAAGGACAAATGGTATACTTATTAAATATGTGTGCCTCTAAGATTACTTTTGCCCAATTACTAATTAGTAACGATCATAATGTCATCTTGTCTACCTAATAGTGACCCATCAATGTTAAAAGCATTTATCCCCTAATCAATTTTGGAGGTTATTGGTGAAAAGAAAAATATAATTTTATCTGCATCATGATCTTCTCAAGCTTACACCTAACACTTTCTTATTCTCATATTTCTTCATTTATTGACGTCGTGATCAAAAGGTTTTCCATTCTATCATGGAGACTTGTTTTAGACCATCATACTCCGTTGTCAATCACCTTATCTCTATCTTACGAAGAGTCATCTCATTATAATAGGTTTTCCAACCTCATTAGTTGCACTATTTACTAAAAGCTAGTTTTCATTCTCCATTTCTTTTCCACGCACTTTTCATTGAAAAGTGTTGGTTATTGAGTTACGTCTGGTTTGTCCATAAGGGTCGAGTCTGGTCCAAGTATTTAGAGGAGTTACTAAAAACAGTAACTGCTTCCTCTACTTGTATAAATAGGAACATAACTCATACGAAGAAGTAAGTTTTCATTAATGAAAGAACATAGTTCTCTATTTCTCTTTTTCCATTTTGACTCTCTGCATTAACTTGACAAGATTCATTAAATATGTGTGCCTCTAAGATTACTTTTGCCCAATTAGTAATTAGTAACAATCATAATGTCATCATGTCTACCTAATAGTGACCCATCAATGTTAAAAACATTTATCCCCTAATCAATTTTGGAGGTTATTGGTGAAAAGAAAAATATAATTTTACCTACATCATGATCTTCTCAAGCTTACACCTAACACTTTCTCAATCTCATATTTCTTCATTTACTAACGTCGTGATCACAAGGTCTTCCATTCTATCAAGGAGACTTGTTTTAGACCATCATACTCCGTTGTCAATCACTTTATCTCTATCTTATGAAGAGTCATCTCATTATAATAGGTTTTCCAACCTCATTAGTTGCACTATTTACTAAAAGCTAGTTTTCATTCTCCATTTCTTTTCCACGCACTTTTCATTGAAAAGTGTTGGTTATTGAGTTACGTCTGGTTTGTCCATAAGGGTTGAGTCTGGTCCAAGTATTTAGAGGAGTTACTAAAAAAAGTAACTGTTTTCTCTACTTATATAAATAGGAACATAACTCATATGAAGAAGTAAGTTTTCATTAATGAAAGAATATAGTTCTCTATTTCTCTTCTCCTATCTTGACTTTTTGCATTAACTTGACAAGATTTACAAAGACGTCCGTACTGTGAAATATCACTTTGGTTCTAGTAATTGAAGTGCCACTAAAGTAATTGATCAATGAATAAGAAAACGAATTATCACAAGTAAGTTTTCCTTTCCAATCTACATTGGTATCAGAACATGGTTTTAAGATGTGTTTTCTGTTAGGTTTTATGCAATATATCTATTATTGTACAAATATTTTTTTTCTTTTCTGATACATATGAATACATGTTAATTCTTTATATGCATGGATGATTGCACCATATATTATTTAAAAGAGAGATTTTAAAAACATTTGCCAGATTTGCATTTCTGAAGACAAAAACATTGGCTTTTGACTATATTGATTGTATCATAAATTTTTTGTTCCTAATTTTTTTTTAAAAATGGCTACGATTTCATCTGGTATTATGTAACATAAATGCTTTTTATTATTTTTAAATTCATTAATTTGAGATAATTACTTAATTAATAATAATTATTATTCATGACACCTCTTGCCAAATTGTTTAAATAATTTGAATGAAGAGTTGTCTTTTAAACTCTATAGACACATTAGTCTGGAGAGGTGTGCCTTTTAACTCTACAAACATATTGATCTGAAGAGGTGTTCCTTTTAAACTTTACATATATATTGGTCTGAAGAGGTGTGCCTTTTAAATTCTCACAAACACATTAGTCTAAAGAGGTGTGTCTTTTAAAATCTACAGACACATTGATCTAAAGAGGTGTCTCTAAACTTTACTTACACATTGGTCTGAAAGGGGGTGATTTTATTTAAAAATATTAGTTTGATATTGATAAAATAAAAATAAGAAACAATAGAGGTGTTTAAAGCTTTGCAATAATCTTTTTCTCTCCCTAATTTTTTTCTACAAACTCTCTGTTAATGTTTATAAGAAATAAAACAGAACTTCTTAATAAACTTATAGAAGTTGTTATCTATAAGTTTAAGGTTTTGATATTCACGCCTCAAAGCCTATTTATTATGCCCTTGATTATTTATGTGCTTTTGAAAATTTTTTTGCTGTAATGGATAGACAACAAAAAATTGATCATTAATTGAGTTAAACCATTAATTATATGTATCATTAGATGAGTAGACTGGCTATAAGTATGTTTCTGAGTTCTGTATGGAACATCAAATGTTAATCGTTCTCAATTCTCTGCTTGAGGAATGGATGTTAGTGCGACTTTTGTTGGAATGCAGACTAGAATTCTTAGATTTTAATAATCTCGCTGATGAAATGTTGTTTGAGAGGGAACATTAGTATACCAAAAATGGTATATGACGCACTGGAAGAAGCGCAGGTCGTTTGAATGCTATTGCTAAATTCATTCCATGGTTTACCTAGAATGAATTTGGAGGAGATAACTTTGATAAAGTAGATGACGTAATTGGATACCCTAATTATATATCTGATAATTCTGAAATTTATTATTCTTAATTTTTTTTATTTCAGTATTATTATTATTATTTGTTAAGATAATTGCTTGTTTATTTTGAACTGCATATTTAATATAATTTAAGTTTTAATTACATTATATGCATATATATGCAATTTGATTAGTAGGAGTTGTTAGTTAAAACTAATAACTATAATTATGCACTCATTTAAATTTTCAATAATAATTAGACCATACAAATAGAAATTGATTAAGTGTTTAATATTCTTTTCATTTTTATTATAGGTGTTAGATTATTATTTGTTTAATTTAGAATGGAGTGGCAATTACTGTCATTTAAATTGTACTAGATACGTAATTAGTATCAATAATGCTTAATATGACTACATCTAAGAGTATTATTGCTAATTTAAACCATGAAGACAAACTAAGTGAAATGAATTACGATGTTTGGTATCGTAAGATTGAGTATCTCCTGGAAGAGCAAGAAATGTTGAAAACAATCACATAATCGATGGTTGAACCTGAGCAAGGAAACTTTGCTAAACACGGGCTTGATATGGAAGCATATCAAACCTATAAATGCAAGGATCGTGTAGCTCGCATTCTGATGTTAAGAAGCATGAGAAATGATATAATCTTGCATTTTGAAAGGCATCGTTTAGCCCAATATGTTTGGGATGCAGTAAAGATTCAGTATGGAGGAACCTCAACTAGAATTCATCAGTTAACCCTCAAATTCGATGGTTATAAGAAGTGCCAAAATCAAACGATGAGGTAACATCTTCTAATCATGTCTAACATGATTAATGAATTAAGGGGTAATGCATGAGATGACTGATGAACAATAAGTCCAAGCAATTATCCGCTCTTTTCCAAGTAATTGGAACACATGCGTGTTAACCTTACCCATAATGACAACATTAAAACATTTGATGATGTTGCTTGTCATGTCGAGCTTGAAGAAAATCGACTTCACACTGGGAAGCTTATAAATGAGGCTTTTATATCTGAGACTAAGATGCGTGGAGTAGGGGTGTTCATTTTCGGTTCGGTTTTTATATAAAAAAAAGTAACCAAATCGATTTTTTTTTAAAAACCAAAACCGGTTCAAACCAACCGGTTTTGGTTTGATTTTTTTAAACAAAAACCGGTTCAAACCGGTTTGGCTCGGTTTTGGCTTGGTTTTTTTTTTTTGGCTCAGTTCGGGTTCGGTTCGGTTAGGTTTTTTCGGTTCCAGGCTTAAAAAACCGAAATCGAACCAAACTGGTCGATTTTTTCAAAATTTTAATTTGTTTAATCAGTTTTTTCGCGGTTTGGTTTTTTCGGTTATTTTTTTTCCTGTTTTCTTGGTTTTATCGGTTTTTCAGTTTTTTTTAACACCCTAGTGTGGAACATATGGCTCTAAATATAAAAAAGGTAAGGCTAAGGGTCCCAAATATACCAAGAGAGGAATAGAAGCAAATAATAGTGGACATAAACGCAAGCGTGAAAAATGCTACGGTAAGAAAGACAAGAATATGAATTGTTTTAATTGTGGTAAACCTGGTCACTTTACTCATAATTGCACTAAGCCAAAGACTCAGGAGCAACCCACCATATAGCAAGGGATTGAACAACCTTTGTGGAATTTTATCAAATTCCAAAGTGAAGTAGATACATATACATGGGGAATAATGCTTTCGCCGCTGTGCTTGGGATTGGTATCTGCAAATTGGATTTGTGGGGCGGTCGCACACTTTATCTTTATGATGTACTCTATGCTCCAGAAGTTTGATGGAATATTGTGTCTGTTCTTGCTTTACTCCAATTAGGCTTTAATATTGCATTTGTTGGTTGTTGTGTAAAAATATATCTGTATATAAAATTCTAGTATTATTAATGATAGTAATATCATAACTTGACATGCTAGATTAGATTACATAGATTAGCAAGAGCTGATCTTTTAGGATCACTTACCAAAGAGAAATTGCTTGTTTGTGAGCATTGTCTTGCTGGAAAAGCAACTAAATTACCATTTGGCAAAGTTAAAAGAGCTAGTAGTCTATTACAACTTATTCATTCAGACATTTGTGGCCCAATGAATGTAAGGGAAAGATATGGAGGAAATTATTTGACCACATTTATAGATGATTTTACATCATTTGGTCATATTTATTTGACCTCGGATAAGTCTAAAGCATTGGATTGCTTCATTCGATACACAAATCTGGTGAAGAATAAACTAAGTACCAAGATCAAAGCTTTAAGAACTGATCGAGGACATAAATATCTATATGAACAATTTAAAATTTTTTATGATGAAAGGGGTATAATTAGACATCCAACTATTCCTTATACTTCACAACAAAATGGTGTAGCAGAAAGGAGGAATCGAACCCTATTTGACATGGTTAGGTCAATGATGGCATAAGCTAATTTACCAATTTCCTTTTGTGGAGATGCATTGTTAATTGCTGCTTACATACTTAATCGTGTGCCCTCTAAATCTGTCTCATCCACCCCGTATGAACTATGGAATGATGTCAAATCTAATCTAGGTTATTTGCATCCATAAAGGTGTGCAGCTTATATTCATAATACTTATGAATATGGGAAACTTGGTCCTAGAAAAAAGAAGTGTATCTTTATATGGTATTCTGAACATTCCAAAGGATTTGTATTTATTGGTGAAAAAGCTGATGGAAGAGTGATGAAGATTGAATCGCGTGATGTTATATTCTTAGAAAAGGTTTTTCCAAATACAGGTGAGGTTGAAAAAGATTTTCAATTACATGAAATGAAAAATCTAGATTATGGCGCAATAAGTCATTCAATAGAGGACTTGGATGAAACTTTTAATCCTTTTACAAACAGTGGGGATGATATTTTATCTATTCCTACTCTTATGAAGCAAGATCATGAGCAATCTTAACCTCATAGAAACATTCATGAACCAATTCCTTGTCATCAATTTGAGATTAAGGGGGAAGCGTTCATGATTGCTTCATAAGATGATGAAGAGCCTGAAACATTCATTCATGCTATATCTGGTCCTAAAGCAAGAGAATGGATTAAAGTTATGGAAGAAGAAATGGAGTCGATGAAAACTAATCAAGTCCGAGACTTGGTTGATTTACTATCAGGACGAAGATCCATTAGAAATAAATGGGTTCTTAAAATTAAACATAAGACAGATGAGTCAATATAACGTTATAAGGCTCGACTAGTAACGAAAGGCTACAATTAAGAAAAGGGAATTAATTATGAAGATATATTCTCACCAGTTATGAGGATTACTTTAGTTCATCTTATTTTAGCTATAATCGCACATATAGACCTAGAGTTATACCAAATGGATGGTAGAACTGCATTTCTCAATAGAGAATTAAATAAGGAGATCAATATGGATCAACTTTTAGGATTCAAGACTAAAGGACAAGAGCACAAAGTTTGCAAGCTTAAAAGATTCATATATGATCTTAAGCAAACTTTTAGACAATGAAACATCAAGTTTCATCAAACTATCCTTAAGGATGGTTTTATAATGATAAAAGAAGACCATTGTTTGTATTTAAAATATTCTAACAATAGTTTTATAATATTGTCCTTATATGTTAATGACATCTTAATAGCTGAAATAAAAAACAAATGTTGATACTACTAAAAGGTGGTTATCATCAAACTTTAAAATGAAAGACATGGGTGAAGCCAACTTTATTCTTGGTGTGAAAATCATAAGAGATCGCACTAAAATTTTTTTGGGTTGAACTCAAGAGACTTACATTAAAAAGATGTTAGAGTGCTATCACATGCAAGATAACAAACCAACGGACACCCCTGTTAATAAAAACTCGAGCCTGCGCTGTGATATATGTCCCAAGACTCTAGAAGAAAAGGAGAAAATGTCCATAATACCTTATGCCAGTGTCATTGGTAGTTTAATATATGCAATGATGTGCACACATCCCGTTATATGTTATGTTGTTTGATTGGTTAGTTGATAGCAATCAAACCCTAGTCAGAAACACTGAATGACAGTCAAAAGAATCATATGAAGGCTTACAATGATTGAATAATGAATAAATGTCATTAACACATCATGTTATTCATTATTTGTTTTATGAAATATATTGTAAGTATTGTATAGTACAATTTACTTACTCACATAATCAATCACCTCTAATGCTTGTAAGGTGAGTAGAGATGAGACTATTTGAGTTTTAATGCTTAATGAGCGATTTGGGCACAGTGGGAGTACTTTTAACTCAAAGTAATTATTAAAAAGTCACTTTGGTTAGGATCAAGATGAGGTTCTTAAATTAAAAAATCGACATAATGAATTCTCACCATTCATGTGTCTATGATGATTGAAGGCTAGTATGAAATTATTCATCTGCCACTAATGATAAATGAGCAAATGAGAATTTTTTATTTGAAGTCTATGTTTTTAACAACAAGACTGAGACACGTATAATGTATTTCCTCTAACAGGGAGAGCAATGACATACACTCTTTGTCTTAAGAAAAGAAAAGAGTAAGCTCCACTATAACATGTATTTCATACTACATATGCTAGCGTCCATTACAAGAATAAAGAATAGATCCCTGCTTCTTTATTATGTGAGTCCTGAAGATCATATCTAAGATATTAAAATCTTACCCTTTGTGACTTTTGACTATATCATGAGGTAATGTATTAATGATCACTACTTTAGGAGTATATCCTATGGTCATGGAATGATTTGACTTAAAAGAATACTCTTAGAAAAGTGAGTTACTTCAGATCTGATTGATATGAGTGCAAAAAAAAAGTAATTTTAGTTCTACACATGTTACTTGTATTCACCAGCCGGGATCATATCACTTGAATAGATTTGATACAATTTAGAATACTTGTACTTGTAAGGATGGATTGAGTATGAAATTCTTGAGGGATTGAATTATATTTAGTCATATGTAACTAACAATACTTAGGGAATATTAGTACACTTTAAGGAATAATTAATTATGAGGTTGATGTCTCATATATGGCCTATATTAGGTTTATATATTTTGGAGCTCCTTTCACTGTGTGTTCATGTCGCACGGTCCGTTCATCAAGTATGAAATTCTTGTGCAAGTTTGAAATATAATGTATTAAATGGATGTTGGTTATTGGGTTAGGTCTGGTCCGCTCATGAGGGATGGGTCTGGTCCAAGTATTTAGAGAAGTTACTCGTTTGAAGATGTAAGTTTTTATTATTAAAAGAATATAGTTCTCTCTTTCTCTTCTCCCATCTTAACTCTCTACATTAACTTGACAAGATTTACAAAGACGTTTGTACTATGGAATATCACTGTGATTCTAGTAATTGAAGTGGCATTAAAGTAATTGATTCAGGAATAAGAAAGTGAATTCTCACAAGTAATTTTTCGTTTCCAATCTACACAAAGAATCCAAAAGCTTTAGGCCTTAAAATAGTTACAAACATTACAAAGTACTAGTGTACAACCTGTGGAGGATCTTCATTGGAATAACTTAAAGCCTTCACCACTACACTGCCAAGTTTGCAGTATAAAATTATAAAATTTAGATATACACTTTTTGTTTCTCTTTTTTAAAAATAATTTAGACTAGACAAGATCTCACAAGTTTGTATATGAATATGTATGACAAAAAAAATTTATTAAGAAAATTGATTGTAAAATACTATTTCCTTCTCTTTTTTTTTTTTTTCAAAGAGGCATAGGTTTTATTTATGAAAAAAATAAAAATTAATTTATATTTCAATATATCATTTAAGATTATTCTAAATTATTCTTTTTTTCATATTAAACCTTTAATGTTGTAATATATGTGCACTATTTTTTTTAATGAAAATAATTAGTTTACATGTGTTATCTATCGGTGAATATACATTATTACTTTCATGATTCTATTAGGAATTAAATTTTTTAATTTATATAGCAAAGTAATTTCTAGTATTAATTAAGTTATTAGATTTTAATCAATAGCTTGTATGTAAACCGCTGTCTAAATTAGAAAAGTTATGAAATAAATAAGTAAATTGAAAACAAATAATGTACAAATCAAGTAAATTGAAGATTTAAATTAAAGGGATGATATTTAATGTTGGGATCAGAAATAAATTGTTTGTGTATCAATATTTGAAAAAAAATTGAAATGTAAAAAAAAATTAAATGAAAGTAAGATATGATGAAAATAAGGTACTGAGATATAATTTGACGAAATTGATATGGTCAGCTAAAAGTTGATATTAAAAAGGCATTCGAACTGGGAGAAAATATTACATAGCAGTTAAAAAAATACCAAGTGAGGATATGAAGGGAAGTAATGAAATTGTGATTATATATATAAACGATCCTACTCATATTGGGCCTAGCGCACAAGTAGTTTGGCCAATAGTGGGCCAAGAAATATTGAATGGTGATGTAGGTGGGGGTTGCTGAGGAATACAAATAACCTGCGGTTTTTTCAATAGATTTGGAGAGCATTTGGAATAACTAGTGAATTACAATAACCTCTAGTTTTTTTCCAGATTTGTATGACAATTGGTTTGGTCTTTACAACCTTAGTGTTTTTTGCTGGATGGTTCCATTATCACAAAGTTGCTCTAAAATTGGCTTGGTTCAAAGATGTAGAATATATGTTGAATCACCATTTAGCAGAGCTACTAAAGCTTAGGTCTCTTTCTTAGACGGGGCATCAAGTCCTTGTATCTTTACCAATTAACCAATTTCTAAACGCTGGAGTAGATCCTAAAGAGATCTCACTTCCTCATGAATTTATCTTGAACTGGGATCTTTTGGCTTAACGTTATCTCAGTTTTCATTTTTTCATTTCAAATTGGTCAAAATATTCAGAATTTCTTACTTTCCATGGAGGATTAGACCCAATAACTATGGGTCTATGGCTGAGCGATATTGCACACCACCATTTAGCTATTACAATTCTTTTCCTGATAGCGGGTCACATGTATAGGACTAAGTAGGGTATTGGTCATGGTATAAAAGATATTTTAGAGGCTCATAAAGGTCTATTTACAGGTTAGGGTCATAAGGGCCTATATGAAATCCTAACAACGTCATGACATGCTCAATTATCTCTTAACCTAGCTATGTTAAGCTCTTTAACCATTGTTGTAGCTCACCATATGTATGTCATGCCCCCTTATCCATATCTAGCTACAAACTATGGTACACAACTTTCATTATTCACACATCACATATGGATTGGTGGATTTCTCATAGTTGGTGCTGCTTTGCTTGCAACAATTTTTATGGTAAAAGACTACGATCTGACTACTCGATATAACGATCTGTTAGATCATGTCCTTAGGCATCGCGATGCTATCATATCACATCTTAACTAGGTATGTATATTTTTAGGCTTTTAAAATTTTGGTTTTTATATTCATAATGATACCATGAGAGCGTTAGGGCACCCTCAAGATATGTTTTCAGATACTACTATACAATTATAACTCGTCTTTGCTCATTGGATACAAAACACATATGCTTTAGCACTTGGTGCAACAACAAGCACCAATTTGACTTAGGGAGTGATGACTTAGTAGCAGTGGGGGGCAAGGTTGCTTTGTTACCTATTCCATTAGCAACCATGGATTTTTTGGTTTATTACATTCATGCATTTACGATTCATGTGACGGTATTGATACTCTTGAAATGAATTCTATTTGCTCGTAGATCTTATTTGATACCATACTAAAAAAATCTTGGTTTTCGTTTCCCTTGTGATGGACCTAGAAGAGGGGGGCATGTCAAGTATTCGCTTGGGATCATGTCTTCTTAGGACTCTTTTAGATGTACAATGCAATTTCAAAGTAATATTCCATTTCAGTTGGAAAATGCAATCAGATGTTTAGGGTAGTATAAGTGATCAAAGGGTGGTAATTCATATCACGAGTGGAAATTTTGCGCAAAGTTCTATTACTATTAATGGATGGCTCCGTGATTTCTTATGGGCATAAGCATCCCAGGTAATTCAGTCTTATAGTCTTTCATTATCTGCATATGGCCTTTTTCTCCTAGGCGCTCACTTTGTATGGGCTTTTAGTTTAATGTTTCTATTAGCAGTCATGGTTATTGGTAAGAACTTATTGAATCAATCGTTTGGGCTCATAATAAAGTAAAAGTTGCTCTTGTTACTCAGCCTAGAGCCTTGAGCCTTGAGCATTATACAAAGACGTGTTGTAGGAGTAACTCATTACCTTCTAGGTTGAATTGCCACAATATAGGCGTTCTTCTTAGCAAGAATTATTGTAGTAGGATAATGGCTAGGAGGATTTGAAAGGCATTATGACATTAAGATTTCCAAGGTTTAGCTAAGGCTTAGCTCAAGACCCTACTACTCATCATATCTGGTTTAGTATTGCTATTGTGTATAACTTTGAGAGTCATGATGATATTATGGAGGAACGTCTTTATCTGAATATTTTTGCTTCTCACTTCAGGCAATTAGAAATAATTTTTCTGTGGACTTCCAGAAATCTATTTCATGTAGCTTGACAAGGAAATTTTGAAACATGGGTACCAGACCCTTTGCATCTAAGACCTATTGCTCATGCAATATGGGATCCTCATTTTGGTCAACCAGCTGTTGAAGCTTTTACTCGAGGGGGTGTTATTTTCCTAGTGAATATCGCTTATTCTGGTGTATATTAGTGATGGTATACAATAGGTTTACGTATTAATGAAAATCTTTATATCGAAGCTCCTTTTCTATTATTTATTTATGTTGTATCCCTGATAGGGGGTTGGTTACACCTGTCACACCCGGATATCGTGGCGACCGATTAAAAATTTAATTGGAAAAGAACACATATCTAACATCTTGTTCTTTAGGAAAACGGTCTCATTCAAAAAGTCACCACCTAGTATTATGGTTACTAGGAACCCTAACTAGTCAACAAAAATTATATGCTACATGATTGGTTACGTGAAAAGGAAGATGTTATCACCCTTTAAGCGACCTACCTGAGACAGACTGCATTGTTGGTTTTGTCTAAAATTGATAAGAGTTTGTTCTCCATTTTTTTATTCTTCCTATTATGTTCCTGACTCTGACATTAGTGAACAATACCTATGAATATTTTTAACTCTAGCGTTGGTAAATATTGTACAAACCTAAAAAATTATGATATTCCTGACTTTGATGCCAGTGAATAAGTACATAAAATTTTGAATTTTTAATAAAGAAGAAACAATTTTTCTATGTAATTTTGTTTTTGTCAACCCTTTTTTATTATTTGCTCTTTTTTAGATGGCAATAAAAAAAAAACGTTGCACAACAGATTTGTTTTAGTGGTAAAGGTCCATAGATTGAGCACAAAGTAGGGAAAAAAACAATACGCAAAGAAAAAAATAAAACAAAGTGCAAGCGAGCCTATAAATAAATCAACAAAGATCCCTAAATTTTTATGGAATTTTCTGATATAAAAAAGAGCTCGTGTTGTCAAATATCAAAATAGAAGTAGCACAAAACATACCGGCCCACTCTTTTTCTTTTTTTACGTTGGGGTAGGTCTAGTCTAACTAGCCCAACCTCGTCATTGGCCCAAGCCAGTGACCTGGCTAGGCAAAGTAGCATGCATGCGTGAACAATTCATGCATACATGCTGCAATTTGCGAAGTTCGCACTATGTAATGCAATGCTTAGTAAAGAATTAAACTGGGAAACCTTACCTATGTTGTTATTATGCTGTTTGGATTATGAAGACGATGATGATGGAGGGTGGCCGACTACTGCTGTTTCCTCCTTTGTTTCTGTTTTTCATTATCTTCCCTAGTCTTTCTTTGCTTTGTTGTTACTTATGCTATTATTGGAAGACGAAGACGAAGACGATGGTGATAGAGGGTTGGCTAACTACTCCTATTTCTCCTTCTCCTTTTGTTTTTCTTCGTCTTCCCTAGCCTTTCTTTTTATCCCTTTGATTTAGTTCATCATGGCACTCTCTCCTATTGGCGTCTGTGCGCCTTTTGGTTTTCTATCCTGTGGCTCTACTGTTACTTTTAATGTCGGGTTATTGCTGCTGCCATTTTGGAGGTTGGTGTTCGGTTGAGGAGGAGAGCTCTCGTTGTTGGTGAAGAAACAAACCCTGCTATGGTTGAGGAATGGTGTTATGGTTGTGCTCATGGTGAGTGACTGGGTGTCCTTGACAATGACTTATGAACTGGTGTTGTTACTAGTTGGAGCTGCTGCTATGGAGAGGAGAGGTGGATCAGCGCCGATTGAGACGTAGAGGAACTGGTCATGGGGGAGAGGAAACTGCGACTTTTGGTGATGGCTCATGAACTGTAATGGTGCGGGGTTGAAGATAGGGTTTAAGCAACCATTTTTTTTCCTTGGCCGTGTATTGATCAATGCCCTCTTAGTTCTTTTAATGGCTTCCTCCCCCTATGCACGAGCACTAAGATTTGTATTTATAGTGCGAGAATCCCATAGCATATGGGAAATAAAGTCCCAAACAAATTCATTCTCTTCTTTGAAATTCGAATTTGATTAAGAATCAAATTAAAAAAAGGATAACTATCTTAGTGCCTAGATTTTTCATAAGTTGACAAATAACACTTTTCATCGAAATAAATCCTTGATCTTTTAATTTTAAAATTTAATCCCTATAAAATTAAATTAAAAGCCAACATGCCAAAATTGGGTTATAACAACACCTACAACCAAAATGGAAACCTAGCGTTTCATGGTTCAAAAATGCCGAATCTCGTCTCAACCACTATTTGTTAGGACTATTTGGAATAAGTTCCTCGGCTTGGACAAGACATTTAGTCCATGTCGCTATTCCTGGCTCCAGGGGGGAATTTGTTCGATGGAGTAATTTCTTAGATGTATTACCGCATCCTCAAGGGTTAGGCCCACTTTTTACAGGTCAGTGGAATCTTTATTCTCAAAACCTTAATTCAAGTAGTCATTTATTTGGTGCTTCCTAGGAGTAGGAATTGTCATTCTAACCCTTTTCAGGGTTTCCACCCACAAACACAAAGTTTATGGATGACCGATATTGCACACCATCATTTAGCTATTGCATTTCTTTTCTTGGTAGCGGGTCACATGTATAAGACTAACTTTGGGATTGGGCATAGTATAAAAGATCTTTTAGAAGCACATATTCCTATAAGGGAGCGATTGTGGCGTGGACATAAAGGTCTTTATGACAAAGTCAATAATTCACTTCATTTTCAATCAGGCATTGCTCTAGCTTCTTTAGGGGTTATTACTTCTTTAATAGCTCAACACATGTACTTGTTACCTGCCTGTGCGTTTATAACACAAGTCTTGACTACTCAAGCTGCATTATATACTCATCACCAATACATCACAGGATTCATTATGACAAGAGCTTTTTCTCATGGAGCTATATTTTTTATTAGAGATTACAATCCGGAACAAAATGAGGATAATGTATTGGTAAGAATGTTAGATCATAAAGAAGCAATCATATCCCATTTAAGTTGGGACAACCTCTTTCTAGGATTCCATACTTTGGGAATTTATGTTCATAATGATGTCATGCTTGCTTTTGGTACTCCAGAGAAACAAATCTTGATTGAACCCATATTTTCCTAATGGATACAATCTACTCATGTTAAAACTTCATATGGGTTTAATGTACTTTTATCTTCAACAAATAGTCTAGCCTTCAATGCAGGTCGAAGCATATGGTTGCCCGGCTAGTTAAATGTTATTAATGAAAATAGCAATTCATTATTCTTAACAATAGGGCCTGGAGACTTTTTGGTTTATCATATTATTACTCTAGGTTTACATACAACTATATTGATCTTGGTAAAAGGTGCTTTAGATGCACGTGGTTCTAAGTTAATGCCAGATAAAAAGGATTTTGGTTATTGTTTTCCTTACGATGGTCTAGGACGAGGCGGTACTCGTGATATTTCGGCTTGGGATGCATTTTAAATACCATTGGATGGGTTATTTTTTATTGGCACTAGAAGCACATAACATTATAGCAATGTAACGTTTCACGGTTTAATGAATCTTCTATTTATTTGATGGGATGGTTAAGAGATTATTTCTGGTTAAACTCTTCATAACTTATCAATGGGTATAACCCTTTTAGGATGAATAGTTTTTTGGTCTGGGTATGGATGTTCTTATTTGGACATATTGTTTGGGCTACTGGATTTATGTTCTTAATTTCTTGGCGCGGATATTGATAGGAATTGATTGAAACTTTAGCATGGGCTCATGAACGTACACCTTTAGCTAATTTGATTCGATGTAGAGATAAACCAGTAGCTCTTTCCATTATACAAGCAAGATTGGTTGGATTAGCCCACTTTTCTGTAGGTTATATCTTCACTTATGCGGCATTCTTAATTGCCTCTACATCGGGCAAATTTAGTTAATTCTTTTACGGACTGTATCCGCAAGAATATCATTGCTTTTGATGGAAAAGGTTATTTTATATATCTGTACATCTAAGATCCAGCTTATATCAGCGATACTAATAGGAAGTGAAACATTATGGCAAGGAAAAGTTTGATTAGCGAGAGAAGAAGAGGCAAAAAATTGGAACAAAAATATCATTTGATTCGTCGATCCTCAAAAAAAGAAATAAACAAAGCTCCATTGTTGAGTGATAAATGGAAAATTCATGGAAAGTTACAATCCCCACCACGAAATAGTGCACCAACACGTCTTCACCAACGTGGCTTTTTGACTAGAAGACCAAAAGCTAAATCCGGATTTTAGGCTATTCGCACACATACTTCATGCAAAGGTTTATACATGTTTGTCGCCAGGGGCAACAAGATTAAGTTGGTAAAGATTCCAGTTTTTCCTTCATTTTTCTAGACATTTCTACAATCATCGATCATATAAGAGCCTATTTACCATTCTGTATATGTAACAACCTGGCTTTTCAAGCCCAAAACAACAATAATATATATATATATATATATATATATATATATATATATATATATATATATACACTTGACACACATGGTGTCGGAAATCGGCAAACCTGATCCCTTACATCATCAAAATACAATCCATACAATCAACATTTCATTTAAAAGTGAATCTTACATAAACACAATATTATGGTTGCATGATTAAAAGTTCATATTAAAAATATACAAACATAGACATGAGTTTGCATTCCTATCCTACTAATAGCCATTACAATTTAAACAAAAGGATCTAATAAAAGTTATACGTTCAGTACATTGATTTATACAAAATACATTGTGATTTAGAATGCATCTACATGATTCCTTGCAAAAGTAGGTTCCCGTGTATTAGGTTTCCTAGACATCTCGTTTGTGTGACGTTCCTGCTATAGTACAAAACATTTAAGAGAATGCAATTACTTAATAATAATAATAATGATAAATAAACGGTCTGGCAGTTAAATGAAGCATTAACATTTATAATTTCTTCATGTACTTGGTATAAACAACTTGTAGTACATATAGATGCACCAATTCTTGCAATCAACCATAATCTTAAACCCGGCTATCCTCTTAAGGCATCAT
>Ga0325402_1002189_pt1 | contig 16961 bp, 9 predicted proteins | sample PopdelMetagenome_22_FD_207212 | JGI IMG/M metagenome (GOLD analysis project Ga0325402, IMG submission 207212) | Populus deltoides microbial communities from Bellville, Georgia, United States - Xylem-PdKOR-R3 | ecosystem: Host-associated > Plants > Phyllosphere > Stem > Wood/Secondary xylem... | reverse complement strand
GAGGTTGCTTGCAGGTGGGGGGGGGGGGTGTGGGGGTAGCAATCCCATTTGTAAAGATGAAGTTTATCAGGTGGTAATGGTGGGGTTCTGAGAGTAGAATTTATAGAGACCTATCCCTCAGCACTTTTGCACAAAGTTGGAGCTATCAAGACTAACTTTGTGTTTGCAAACATAAGGTTTTCGTAATTGCATAAAGATGGTTACTAACCAGTAACTTTAAAGATTTTGATAGAGCTAGAAACAACTCAAGTAAGCTAACATTTAGGATAATACGAGGATCTACTCTGCCAATCATATTTTAATTGACAACATACCCAAAATTTCAGATAAATATCGTTCAATAAGATCAGTGGGTTGCATCTATAGTGTTAATGTATGGATCATAATAACTATGAATTTCACAGGTATAACTAACATTGATTTAAGCAAGCAAATGGATTCCATGGTTATGTTTCATCATGAGCAACTATCCTAAATAACCTTGTGCTGCTTATATAAAAATCATTTTGAACCCAACAAAACCCTTGTTCAGCTTCTCATATTTTTCTACATCATACAAAAAGGTATTCCCAGTTACAACTACATCAAAATAGGTCATAGGAGGGGAAATGGGAGACAATCCTACTCTTCAACTCTTTCATGAAACATGTCATGGGATAAAAACCTGAAGTAGACATTTTCCCAGAACATCACCATTCCACCAAGCAACAACCACTGATAAATAACAATGACAAAAGGCCATTGTTCGGGAGACAAAATTTGGCATCTCCCCTATTACACAATTTTTTGTTTCATTGCACAATTAAGATACAAGCTTGAACCCAGTTCCGAGTTTGGCTGAGGTTGAATCCACTTTTATTCTTTCTCTTTTCTAACTTTTTCGAGTCATTCACTTGCAACTGGAAAGTATGAGTTAAGGGAAAGTGAGATTGAAGAGATACCAGAGAAGCAACAGCGTGGGGATAGTATTCTAGCAGACATTCCATAAGTTCAAAGCAAAGCTGCAAGAAGAATTTAATGGTAAGTTCTAAAGTTGAAATTTCACAAAGAAATTACTAAAAAATTGGAGAGAAAAACCAGGGTGAAAAGTTAATCCAGACACAAGGCTGTTGTAACTTCAGGAAGAGTTGGAATTAGAATTACATGTGTAGACAATCCTACCTTCCTGTCATGTTGTCCTAAAGACTGAACCTGCAAGTTTTGCAAAAAAGACTCTGCAACTCCTTTAGCATCACTGCTAGTGACCATACCACCACTTTTCCTTTTCACCAATGCCAAACAACCAACAAGTGCACCACGTAAAGCTCTCCAATCTGCCTGATATAAGGATAATATCATCTTTATAATTTTGATGCAATATAATAAAGAATATAGCTAATCACTACCTGGCCAAAATAAAAAGAATGAAAAAAGGATTAGATTGTTGAAACCCATACTAATCAGCACTCATAGCAATGAGTGTGAGCATGGACCATCAAATAGGTTTCAAAGTCTAATCTGGACTTTATGGATGAAAAGAGAAGCGAGGCCATAACAAAGAATGCATTAACAGGACCTAAATATATGGCAAGGACATAGTAAGTAAAATAAACCATCAATTCAGCATTTCATAACCTCCTAAAGACCTGGTAATCACTACAATTTAGAAAACTGTAGTCTATAACCGAGCTTTAAAGCCCATTACTTAGGGATGACTCTAGCATCCACTCTATCTATTGATAAAAGCTATTTTAAGGAAGTGTAGTACAGTTACCTACAGTACTCTTCCATTAGTAACTCAACTCAAATGCTACTTTACCTTCAGCCAGAAGGAAATTCAATCCTCCTAACCAGAAGAAAGAAGGGAAAACTCCTAGCTTAAGAGCTCAAAGCTGTGGACTGCCCAGCTTTCTTTCTAGCCAATGCCATTTCAAGCTCCCCCCTTTTCTGAAAAAGTGTGGTTCTTACAATCCCGGCTTTTGAGTGTGTACCCAGAGCATACACCAAATTGGATCTCTTCTTTCTATTCATATGTGTACCATAATTGAATCCTTGTCAGGAAACGATGATTGAGTTCTCTCTAGAATTGTAATCAGTACCCATACCAGCATAAACAAATATTCCTAAAAAAAATAAATGACTAAAAGGATTTTGTATTGCACCAACAATCCAGCATTTGTGCTTGCAGACATCTTTCACTGGAATGACTCCATCCTTACCACATAGAAACTCAAAGAAAGGCTTCAAAGTAAAACCAAGACTCATCAGGAAGGAGAATCTAAACATAGAAAAAAAGAGTCCAACAAAACCTATCCAACTTTATAGGAGGAACACGGAACCAATCACATGGCAACATAGGTAAGAATGTTTCCAGAATAAGCAAACCTTAGAAATACTTCATTTGACTTCTTCTTTAAATGTTCACAATCTCATGTATTCTCTAATGGATTCCCAGATCACCAGTCAAGTGTATTGAGATCAAAATTACAATGGACAAGACTTCGTGCAATATAGTGGAACCAAGAAGAAATTTCTTCAAGCATAGTATCAAAGGTGTGCAGCTAATTTTACAGGGTAAAATGAAACAAAAACAGCAAATAAGCCATAAACACCAGAAACACCTAAATAACATAAAGTTAAATTATTATATATTGCAGCCTCTTCCATGTACATGTATATGCATTGCAAAATGACAAACTCACCAGTCGCTCTTTGAAGAAAGACATCAAGCTATGAATAGTAGCAGCATCCAGCGGCTTTGATGAAAGACATTTAAGTGCTTCTCCAAGCAGAAGGATGCCTGATACAGTTAAAAAAATTATTCCAAGAGCTTCTCAGAGTATGGTGTTTCAAAAAAAAATTAAAATAAATAAACAAGAGGATAGCAAAATTTTTACTAGCATGCTTGAATTAGTTTAAAATTACCAATCACCGAAAAACAATCACAAAAAGTTTATCCCATAATGCCGTAAACATGCTCCAAAACGAAAAACTTGTCCCCACATTAAAACCATATACCATATAATTTGCTTAATAACCATTTTTCAGAAAGGATTGGTACTCATCATTTATATGCACATTAATCAACATAAGCAAACATAAAGTATTACAGTAACAAAAAGTACCTCGTGCACGGATTATGCTATCTGTTGTAGTCAGATACATCTCCATCTCCCTAACCTAAGCATAACAAAGGCATCAACACAACAGTTCACCGAAAAAACGACCATAACTAAGAAAAACATTGTAAGAAAAAAAAAAGTGAATTATACCAGTGATGATATAGTTACTACATCATTCTTCACGAAGGAAACTATTGCATCCAAACTTGCAGCCTGCACTTAAGACACAAATTATTAATTAAATACATTACAAACAAAACCAAAACTATTCTAAATTTGGAAAAATATCTGATTTTTTTTGTTTTTTACATTTTTTTTTAAATATTCAACAATAATTGAGAAATTAAGCTTCCTATGAATATATGGAGCAGCCAGTTGAAGAGTTTAAAAGGCTAAAAAATGAAAAGGTAAAAGTTCAAAACTGAGGAGCTTGTGCGGTTAAGAGTAGAGTAGGCCTTGAACCTGCTGAGTAGAGGAGCATGATGAGTCAACAAAGGATTCAATATGCTGAGTCAGCTGACTCGGTTCTGCCATTGTTTGTGAGTGGAGAGAATTTTAGGGTTTTGGGAGCTAACAGAAAAGAAAAGAGGTTTATACCGTTTTGGTGAGTTTGAAGGAGCGAGTGCGCGTTTCATTATATTTTTTAAAAAAAAATTGAAATTTTATTTTAATTTTAAATTAGTTTTTTTATATATTTTTAGATAATTTTAATATATTGATATTAAAAATATATATTATTTTAATATATTTTAAAATAAAAAATAATTTTAAAAAATAATATTTGTCACACTTTTAAACAAATTCTAATTTAAAAAGTTTAACAATATTTTTCTATGAATTTTTTCTATATTTTTTTAAAATTCTTTATTTTTCCATTGTTCTGTTACAATAAATGTCACAAGTTAACATACATGCACGCACGCACGCATGCATGCATATATATATATATATATATAACCTTATCATTTAAAAATTCATGTTATTAAATAGAATTTGAAAATATATTTATATAATTTTATTTTTTAAACTTAAAACTTAAACAAATTTACTCTACTTTATATTTATTTTTTATTAAATAAAATAAGAATGGTACACTACATGTTTAACGATATAGTCAAAAAAAATTATCCTTTTAATATTTTTTTTTTACAATTTAAAAAATTTGCTCAATACATATCAAAGAGCAATTCAATGGACTAATTTAAAATAAATTAAGTCTTTAAAAAATTAATTATCTCTTTTATTTTTTATTTTTAACTGACAATGTTTTGACATTCAACCTCAAATTTAACAAGGGTAATATCTAAAATTGCTTGTATAATATTCTAATTTAATTAATAGGTCAAGATTGTAACGGGTGTGGTTGTAATTGTTTTTTAAAGTACTTTTCATTTAAAAATATATTAAAATAATATTTTTTTATTTTTTAAAATTAAAATCAGTAGATTAAAATGATCTTAAAATACTAAAAAAATATTAATTTAAAATAAATTAAAAAATTTTAATCTTTTTTAGAAGCACTTTTAAAATAAAAAAATAAACAGGCCTAACTAATCTTAGGATGCGTTTGTAATGTATATGCGTCTCCACACATAATACAAGCTATCCTAAAAAATACCTTAAGCTTCAGCCCTAATATAAGTGTAATGGGGTTAAGCTTCAGCCCTAATATATTTAATAAGTATAGTGTGATGATGCAGACACAATATTTTCTATCGAATAGTGTAGAATAGTCTATTAATTTTCCATTCTATCTAAAACAACAATGAAACAGTCATAAGATAAAAAATTTCAAGAAAAAAGTTTATAAAGCAATGCAACAGTCTTAAGATTGGGAATGAGAGAGTTGTTAATTGGTAAAATAAGAAGAGACAAAAAAAAAAAAATTAAAGCTGAAGGTAAAATCACCATGATCACAGAAACATTTACGATTCACTATAATAGTAAAATATATCTATGACTTTCTAAAAAAACATTTGATCGTGTTTCCTAAAATATATATACCCAGCAAAAATAATAAATTTTATTTTTTTTCAAGAGTTCTGAGATCCTATTAAACATATGTTGAGTTGTCTAGTGATGTAGATATCTCTCAAGATACACTAAAATCATATTTGAATGGTTTGCAACTTCACCCAACAAGAAATTGTCTTGGAAAACCAAAGTTATTGCAATGATCACTCACACCTTATGCCTATAAAAAGACGTAACGAGTAGTATAAAATCATAACGAAGTTAATCAATCCTTTGAAGAGTTTACAAGTTTAATCAAGAATTAGTATGAGAATTACTTAATCACATAAAAGATAACAAGAATGTCAGTTTCTTTATATAAAAATAGTTTTTATATCTCCCCTAAAAAAGTCTATAAAAAAATGTTTATATTATAAAGAATCTTAAGTCTAGTAAAATATCTCTAATAAATATGGATAAATCTAATAAATAAATAATTAATTCAACCCAAATTTAAATAAAGGCCCTAATATATCTAAAATGCCTAATAACTAAAAGATAAATAAAAAATATCTCAACTAATTTAAATAAGACTAAAGTACTTTTTATAATTTGCTGACAGAATCAAATCTCAACTTCAAATGCATGGTTCTCTCTCGTATTTATGAATTAGAAGTCACTAGAAAGATATGGATGTGTAATTTCCAATATAACTAGAATCACATTAAAATTCCTTTTGTAGCTCTAGTTATGACCAAAAAGTAGTTAAATGTCAAAACTAACAGATTTGAATCTTCCTATTCCAATCTTTTTGTAATGTCTGAATGCCCACTTATAAGCTCTTCTTTAACAAGAATTAAATTAATCAAGGCTTTTACTTCATTATTTAATATCTCCTTGAAATCTACTTTGGCTCATGTGTCTTGTAGAAATCCATTGAAAGCCTATTTGAACCTTTTAGCTCTAAATCTTGTTATTAGATCAACTAGAACCTCTAGTAGATCTCTTGGTGTCGTTTGGGTTCCATCATTTAGGGTTTATACAAAAATTACATGAAGATTTAATATATATTTTTTGTTTTGAATAATTACTTCAAGACTGGATTGTCATAAACTATAACAAGTCATCTAAGTGTCCGGTTTCTAACGATATCCATATAAACTACCAATGAGAAATCTTTTAAATCCTTTTAGGAGAGAGTGTATATCTTTGAGTGCTAAATTTTTTCTTTTAGTTTTTTAAATGTTATATGCAAGTTTACTGTTGTACTTAAAATAAAAGGAATAACATTCAATTTATAAGGAAACATGAAAATCCTATAAATAATAAAATATCAATTTATCCCATGAACAATATCATATATATTATTTTACGATAATTTTATAAATTTATTCGAACAAGTCCTTGCTTGATTTTTCTAAGTTTAGAGTTGTAATTTCCTGTATAAAATACATTATAACCCTTAATTTCTAAAATGTGTTTACAATCAAGTCACATTTGATTAATCATCCCATTTTAATTTTTAACCAATAGTTCTTATGTGTGTGACTCATTAGGTTTTCTAATAAGTTGTCCTAAACATAAATCATAATTCTAAATAAAATATGATTAAATAAATTACATAAATTAAATAAATAAAATTATTATTAATTCAATAATTGATTGGTTTATATTTCAAGATCAAATACAATGTCTAATAACGTGTCATGATCCCCAAAATATTAGAAAAGTCATGAGTGGTTTGACTTAACATTTTAATGACTAGTTTCCAAGTGCAATTATTATCCGTTCATTAACAATGTTTTGGTTTAAATCTTTTTTAGCCTAAAATATGTCTTCTCTATCAAATTATGTTTGTTCTCAACACCATATTAATTGATTATTTGATAAGAATTGAAACTTTTTTCAAATGTCATTTCACCTTGTGCAAGGATTTGCAATCAATACTATTTGAAAATAGATGAAATATTTTCCTAATTCATCTAGGGTGATGAATCCTTTCTTGATTACTCAAATACTTTCATAGTTTATGTTATACATAATATCTTCTCATTTGTTACCCTTGATTAGGATAATATGCAGTAGGATAAAAATATAACATTTCATATATAAGACAACTTAATGATATCAAGTCTAAGGACCACTTACATAATTATTATATAAATATTTCCATAGACACATGTGATCTCTCTATATGAAAATCTCATGCGGATCAGTTCAGTGTATATGTCATCAAACAAGCATTTATTTATTAGTTTTAAATATCCCTTATACCTCAGCTTATGAGAAAAATGATTTCTTTCATAAAAAAAGAACATAATAAGTAATAGTCTCAATGACTATAATTAATATTCAATCTTAATAGAGCATTGACCAGGAATATTTAAAAATAATGTTTTGATACATTAAGAATCTTATAATTATAACAACTTTATAATTTATTTTGTAAAGTATTTTTATCCTAAAAACTTTATCTTTATTCTAGATTCATTAATCAAGTATTATATTCATTAATCAAATACTTAATAAATATTAAAGATAAATAAATTTTTTTATTAAAAATAAATATATTTATATGAACAAAGTCAATGTCACGTGCAACCAACCAATTGGCTACAAAGTAAATACACTAAAAATCTCTCACTTGCACTAAAGACAATAACTCATGTTTTGAAAACCATATTGCTTTGCTTAACGATAATGCTTTTACTGAGACAATGACTTAGTTACATGAATAAAGTTAATGTCACATGCAACCAACCAACTGGCTATAGAGTAAATACACTAACAATCTCTCACTTACACTAAAGATAATAACTCATGCATCGAAAACTATATCGCTCTGCTTGATGATAATGTTTTTACTGAGATGGTGTCTTAGTTAGAGGATCTATAAGATTCTCTTTAGTGGGTACCCGCTCTATTTTTACATCTTTTTTTCTATGATTCTCTAATCAAATGAAATTGTCTAAGTATATTTTTTAATCATTGATGAGACCTTGATTTCTTTGCTTGTGCAATAACTCCATTGTTATTACTATGTAGGGCTACTAGATCAACAATGCTAGTAATCATACCTAGTTTAATGATGTACTTCTTGATCCAAACAACCTTTTTTGTCTCCTTAAATGCAAAGATACACTCAATTTTAATTGCAGAATCTACTTTAGTTTTTTATTTAGAACTTTTTCAACTCACAACACCATTATTTAGAGTAAAATATAATCATATTAGATTTTTTATTTTTAATATTTAATTGAAAATTACTATCTAAATAACCATGAACTACTAGTTCATCTCCTACATGGACCAGAAAATTAGTTCTTTTCAAGTTCTTAAGAATGTTTTAAACTATCTTATCAGTGATTTTCACCTAAATTAGATTGATATCTTATCAACTCAAATCATTAGATACATCTTGTCTTGTACATAACATCACACATATTATAAATCCTATATCTGAAGTGTGTGGAATCATTTCCATCCTTTTTCTCTTAATTTATATCTTAGGACATATATCTTTGGAGAGATGTATTCTTTGTAAAATAGGTAAGTATCCTTTCTTGGATTCTTCTATGCTAAACCGTTTTAGCTTTTTACACACACACATACACGTGGATTAGGATAATTCAAACAACTTTTTAGATCTATCTCTATAGATCTTTATTCATAGTATAAAAGATGCTTCTCTCATATCTTTTATGAAGAAATTCTTAAACAACTAAATCTTTACTAACTGAAGTAAAGAAATTGTGTTTCCTACTAATAATATGTTATTTTCATATAATATTAGGAAAACAACTCCACTTCTACTAACTTTTTTTATAAATACAATGTTCATTTATATTTTTTATGAAATCAAACTATTTGATTGTCTCATCAAGATGAATATTCCAATTTCTTAAAGCTTGTCTAAGTTCATAAAATGATTTTTATAGCTTGCATACTTTTTTGGTAAATTACTTAGATTCAAAACTTTTTGGTTATGTCACATACATATTTTTTTAAAGATTCTTATTCAGGAATATAATTTTGACATTATTTGTCAAGTCTCATAATCATAGTATACAACCATAGCAAGTAAAATTCTTATGGATTTGAACATAGTTACTAACAAGAAGGTTTCATCAAAGTCAACCTATTTGTTTTTGTTTATAACATTTGACAACTTGTCTAATTTTATACATTTTTACATTGCCATCTATATCAGTCTTTCTCTTAAAGATCCCCTTACATCTAATGAGTTTTATCCCTTTAGGTGGATTAACCAAGGTCTATACCTTATTGATGTATATGTAATCTATTTCAAATTTCATGGCCCCAAGCCATTTCTTAGAATTAATACCATATTGGTTTCATGTAATTGGTAAGTTCATCAAGTATGAATAATGAGTTATTTTTCAGCTTTTATGAGAAGTCTTAATCTCATAGGTGTATGATATATCCTACCAGATCAACAAAGTTTTTATATTTCTTGAGCTTTAGACTGAATATCCAATGTTATAGCCTCAGGCTCAGTTTCAATTTAGATATTAGTTTAAGGTTCTTGAACTTCTTCAAGTTCTATTTTCCTCTCACTACTCCTTTCAAGAACAAATTCCTTCTCTAAAATGGTAGCATGTTTTGAGAAAAATACTTTTGCTCAATATGATAATAGAAATAATATCTAATATTTTCTTTTAGATATCCCACAAACTTACATTTATCTGACTTATCCCCTAACTTTTCAGATACAACATGCTTTATAGAAGTGTCGCATCTCAAATCTTTAAGTATTATAAGATTGATCTCCTATAATTCCATATCTCATATGGATTCTTATCAAAAGATTTTGATGAAACCATTTTTAAGAAGTAAGTAGTAATTTATAGGGCATAACCCTAAAACATAGCTCATCATAAACCATATCCAATATGGTACAATTTCTCCTTTCAGAAACTTTATTATTTTTTGGTATTCTAGGAGGTGTCTATTGTGAGAGAATCTCATTCTCTTTTAGATAATATTAAAAATCTTAGCTGAAATATTCACTGCGTTGATCTAATCAAAGTATCTTAATACTTCTTTTTAATTTGTATTTCAACTTTATTTCTGAATTTTTTGAACCTTTCAATTGAATCAGATTTTCATCAAAAACACATGATCATATCCAATATGGTCATCAATGATGAAACAGGTATATCCATCTATAGCATAAATTGTTATTATCCTACACACATTTGTATATATTAGACCTAACAATTCATTAGATTTTCTACTCTTCTAGTAAAGAGTGTTTTGGTTATCTTACCTGATAAATAAGTCTTACAAGTTTCATTTAGTTAATAACTAATCAAATGGATCAAATATTTTTTTTATGTAACTTAGTGATTCTTGTTTCATTGATATAACATAATCTACAATGCTATAAATAATATGGTTATTGATTGTCTAATTTATTTTTCTTGCAATTTATATTGAACTTGGGCATTTCAAAATTAGGTATTTACAAACCATTTATATTATCATATCTGTAATAAATATCATTATTATAGAAGGAATAATATTTACCTTTAATAATAAATCTAAATCCATTCAAAAAATGTATACGATGTTTCTAGTTAGTGTTATAACAAAATAACAATTATCAAGTTTTAATATCAACCTATTTATCAAAGTTAATGCAACAATCCTTACTTCATTGCCTACATTTTGGTCTATTTTATCTTTATTGAATAGATAAACATACCTAAAGTAGAAGCTTTGATAAGCTTCTTAGCCTTCATGGTTGCAAGATAATTTTTCCAGTTCCTTCTATAGTAGCTTTCATTGCCACAATGATGATAAGCTCCCTTGTCATTCTTGATATTCCAACTTCCAAGTAGCCTTCTATGATTGGACTGTAAGATTAAGTCAATGATTAACTCATGGTCTATAAAAAAGCCCCATTAGCTTAATTTCTTAAAATAACTAATCATTTTCAACACACATGTATTCATTTAAGAACCCCTTGTCATTTTACAGCGGAATAATTCCTTAGAAGTCTCATGCCTCTTAATGTATCTAATCGCAATAAACAACTTTTTTAGATGCATAATTATTATATGAACATCTATATTCTCATGTCGTGTCTGAAATTCAAGTGACATGCTAGCTAACATCACACATGTAGCTTACTCATCATAATCAAACCTCATAAATATATCCCTATGAAGTTGATATTCAGTCCTAACTTCGTTATCAGTGTTCTCATCAAGGACAAAGAATCAGATTTTCAAGAACATATAAATTTCTTTTTTATTTGAGAACAATTCTCACATTTCTATACAAGTCCAAGAAGTTTGATTCAATTAATTTATTAGCATCAAATATACTACGTAGGGATATATTTATTTTTACTCATGGTAATCTATCAACCTATTCATATAAAGATAACGAGTATTGGTTTCATGCATAAATATTTATAACCAAATTTAGATAATGGCTTTAATCATAATTTGATCTCCTACTATTTTCCTACAAATTAATAGCCCTCATTATTAATTTTAGAAATCTTGCTTAGATGTCCTAATGGGCTAGGATCCCATTTAATTTATATGACCTTAAGTAACTTAATAAATCAAAATAAATTACATTAGATAGATGACAAAACTTATCAATCACATCTTTATGTAACTTTTGGATTAGTTAGGTGACAACTCTTTATCTAAACATATCATATAAATCTTGCATAACTATTACCTTTAGTCTTATATGATCATAAGTAATTCATCTAAATCTTATAAATTAGTTAAATAGGAACTAATTTTATAACATTAAACATATTCAATTAATGATAATCTTGAGTAGCTCAATAAGTTATCTGTGAATAGAACTTTGATTTTATGTACTTAATTTATAAATGAGAGATTTATTATTTTAATTAAGTCTCATTCCATAGCATTAGTGATATAAACATACACCCTTAGCATACTATTCTAATTGGATGATTATGAACATATCTAAACTAATTCTCTTGAGCCATTAAAGGGAATTAGGTGGTCAAAATCTAGGTAGCTGTTGTAAATTCTCATAAGTTCTTTGTAAGCACCATAATTATAGCCTTCACCGTCGTTTTTTCTTCATTTTAGATTACAAAATAGTTTTTCCTATCTAAATTTCTATATTTCTAAATTATATAACATCTATATAATTGTATAAGAAATATCAAGTTACATTAAAGGAGAAATAGATAAAAAAAAAATTTACAACCTAGAAAAAAATAGAGAAATGTAGTACGCACAAACCTTATTTAATATCACAACCATTCAACCATAAAAAAACAATTATAGTGGTCTTTAAATGTCTATAACCATCCATCGTGTATGATAACCTATTAATATGCGTAAATAAATATATTTTATGCTTCAATTCTAATTATTGGTTTTAAGTGCAATTTTTAAAATAGTATTTCTAACATCTAGAAATATCAAATGAGATCTAATTTGATAATTTTTCAAATATAATAAATTTTATATAATACAATTTTCTTGGAAAACCATTTTTAAAAGTCTAACAAGAAAATTAATCATATAAAAACTCCTATTAACATCCTAAACTATTTTAGAAACAATTAAATAAACTTTTCCAGCTAAAAAACTCTCTTTGTTTAGAAAAACATTCTAAAATATTTTAATTAAATACTAATCTATTTAGGATAAAAAAAATCAAAATCATGAATTAAATATTTTAATTCAATCTAATTAGAACAATTAATTCTATAATTAATTTAATGTAGGTTTCAATTTTAAAATATAAAATCAATATTTTATATATGAAGGGGCAGAATCATAATTCTATATTATATACCAAATTATAATAAAAAAATAAATGTCATGGGTAAATATATAAATTACACCTCAAAAACCTTATTGCAATAAGTTATAAGGTGTAAAGGTAGACTTATAATTCTACCCTTAAAAACCTTGATAAGGATCTAGTGCTAGAATTATAATTCTGCCTCCCATCTCTTTTTTTTCCTTGATTGTTGCCGGCAGCGGGCACATTGCCCACCGCTAGAGCAGCCCCAACAGTGATAGCAATGGTTGTCATTGCACTTCATAAAGACTGGATATCGCTGTGTTGCACTACACAACCACCATACATGAGACAATAGCCTTATGCATGGCTGCCTAACAGCACCTCACACTATTTTGGTTGTTGCCAGTAGTGATTGGGTGTGCACATAAAATAACTAAGCGCGCTAGCGACATTGGCGCCACAACTGGTAGTTGTTGCAGTCACCTAAAAGCTTTTTTTTAATTTAGGGTCAAAACATCATGAGAGAAAAAACAATTTTTCAAAAAACAATTTTGCACATAAATTTAATTCGCAATTAATGCTAATAATAATTAAAACATGCAATCAACAAGCCTAATTATCTAACGATGGCTCTAATACCACTACTAGGTTTCCCCGAAACACATATATATAATGAAAATGATAAACTGAAAAAAAATAGGAGTCTCAAGATCTCGTTAAACAGATCTAGAGTTATTTAGGGTTTATACGAAGATCACAAGAAAATCAGATGTTCTTTTTATTTTTGAATAATTGCTTAAAAGTCAGGTTGTCGCAAACTATAAGTTGTCTAAGTTTCCAGTCTCTAATGATAATCCATATAAACCAATAATGATAAATCTCTTAAACCCTTTTATAAGAAAGGGATTGCTATGCTTTTAAGTGTTAGCTTTTTTTTTTTTTTTATGTTTTTCAGGTGTTTTGTGTAAATTTATTATTGTACTAAAAATAAAAGGCATAACATTCTATTTATAGAAAAACCTAAAAATCTTATAAATAAAAAAATATCAATTTTTCCCTGAACAATATCACATATATTATTTCAAGTTAATTTTAAAAATTTATTCAATCAAGTTGCTACTTGATTTTTTTAGGTATAGAATTGTAATTCTTTATATAAATTATGTTTTAATCCTCAATTTCAAAAATTTATTTACAATCAAGTCACACTTAATTAATTATCTCATTTTAATTTCTAACCAATGGTTCTTATGTGTGTGACCAATGATGTTTCCTAATAAGTTGTCCCAAATTTAAATCATAATCCTAAATAAAATAGGATTAAATAAATTAATTTATTATCAATTCAATAATTGTTTTATTTATTTTTGAAGATCAAGTACAATATTTAGTAAGATGTCATGATCCTTAAAATATTAAGAAAGTCATAAGTAATTTGACTTAACACTTCAGTGACTAATTTTCCAATGCAATTATTATCCTTTTTATCAATAATGTTTTGATTTAGACATTATAGTATGGAATGTGTCTACTCTTTCAAATCATGTTCATTCTCACCACAATAGTCATTGATTATTTGAATAAGATTTGAAACTCTTTTCAAATCTCATTTCACCTTATGCAAGGATTTACAATCAATACTATTTGAAAATGGTCAACTTAATCAGTCTTGATTGTGACACCAATTTTGCAAAACTATTATATTTTTCATGTGTTTACCCTTCAAACCTTCTTAGAGAGTTCTTATCAAGGTTTGACCACATTTATCTCAAGATCAAAAGCCTAGAAATAACTCTTTGCCCTTTAAGTTTAGCAAAATTACTGAAATCTCAAAAAGCAAGTTTGTTTCAAAACCACAATTGCAAAATCAACAAGGTACAAAGTTGCAATTATAGATGCAATATGAGGCCTAATTATACCCTATTACACCCAAAACTAAAGAAACAATGCAAATTCATGGTCAAATTAAATGATTATTAGACGAATCTGCATAAAAATTAAGTTCAAGGATATAATTAAATTTTTAATAGACCAATTTGATTTAATCACGTGCCAAATTAAAGTTTGATTATGTTTAAGAATTAATTTGGATCTAATTGAAGGATTTAATTAGGTGCAAGGACTTAATTATACTTTAAATGGGTCAAATTAATTTTATTAAGGGCTTAATTGGTGAAAAATTAAGTTTTGAAGTCTAATTTAGGCTTAATTGAGAAGATTAAAATTTTAAGAGACCAAATTTAATTTTTACCAAGTCAATTGATGGAAATTAGAGGCAAAATTGTAAGACAATCAAAGTTTTAGGGTTAATTAGAGATAAAATTGAAGAAATACGCAGCTATAGATCAATTTGCAAAAGGTGCCGAACTATGGGAACTCAATTGATTGAAATCAAGGGTGAAATTGAAGACAGTTTAAAGTTTAAATGGTCAATTGAGGGGTAAAATTGCATAAATCCGAGACCAAGGACCAAAGTGAAAAAGGCTCTGAAATCCAAGGTTAAAATTAAAGTTAGGCAAAGGTAAAATTGCATTAAATCAAAAGTTTTGGAATTAACTAGGAGTAAAATTAAAGGAAATCAAAAGCCGAAGGACCACATTGCATTTTGGCCAAAAACCCTAATTCAGGGTTAAAACGGTGCCGTTTTGAAAAAAAGAACCAGACAACGTGCGTCTTTTGGTTCATTGTTCATTGTCTTATTCTTTTTTGCCAGAAAACGCTGCTTGGATGGCTACTTTTCAGGTGCATTTAATATTTCATATCTCCACCAAATTTGACAACACTTGAATCAAAATGATCACTTGACATTTCTCTACAAGTAGGTATGGTTCGTTCAGACCGATTGACACTACAGCGGCCGCAATGCTGGCCTAAAGTGACCAACTTAGCCAACCTTTAATTGACATATTTGACAGTTCATGGTACCTACTTTGAACCAACGGTTGTGATCCTTTTCAACCGAAATAAGGGCTGAGATTTGGCACCATTAAAGACAACACTCCCTCTTCCACCCCCTATAAGTAGGGGTGGATTCCATGGCCTAAGCATGAAGAAATTCGGATCCAAATTTAGCCAAAAATCAGGCTTTTCTCTCTGTTTTTCAGCCAACATCTCCCCCTCTTCTTTCTCTATTTGTCACCCCTTCTGCCATTCCTCCGCAGCACCGTCGTGACCAAGAGCAACTCAACCTTCTCCACCAACCCAGCTCCTCGCCGACGACAAAAACCACCACCACCCCAACCTTTTCTTCTTCTTATCGGCTCTCCTACAGTGGTTTTTTCTTCCTCTAACTCGACCTTAAGTCACCAGCACCTCCACCCACCTCATGCCAGGCCAGTGACAGTAGCGTCATCCCCTCCGCAAGGTCACCCTCCATTTCTTTCATGCCATCTGCAACTACATACTTTTTAAGATTTGACCTTATGCTTGAAAACAAAATATTTTTTTTGTTTTTTAAAAGGGAAAATTAATTTAATATTTTTGAGATTTTTTTAAAATTTTTAATTTTTTTAGAAATATTTCGGAGAAAACCAAGTATTATAATATTAGATATGTATCTTACAATGTAAATATACAACCCGATATTATACAAAATTAGTAGAAAAATATGCAAGAAAATCACAAATTTTTTTGAAATGACCCTTAGAGATTTTTAGAATTTTTTTGTTTTTTAATAATATTATAAAATATATTATTATAATTAAATATATTATAAAATATATGGGTTGGGCCTAACCTAGCTATAGAGGCCAAGCTCATCCTGATTGGGTCGAGATTAACCCACCCCCTAAAAGAAGAAGAAAAAGATCCGCTAGATCGAGATTTATATAAGCTGGTTCGAATATCCATATTTACTATAAAAAAAATCCCATTGCATACTCGAAAACAAACTCCAATTTATTTATCAAGTAAGACACTCATTTACGTTGAATTGTAGCTTCTAAACCAGCATTATATATTATAACTACGTAATAAGGAAAGCTTCGAAGTTTTAAAAAATAATGTTTGTGAAGTAACGGATAATATTTTCAATAATACAATCTATAATTTTTTACGTGATAATTCATAATAGAAGAACTTTTATTACTTTAACATTTTTTTAATTTAAACTATTTTTTTAGGTAAACT
>Ga0325402_1002188_pt1 | contig 16961 bp, 22 predicted proteins | sample PopdelMetagenome_22_FD_207212 | JGI IMG/M metagenome (GOLD analysis project Ga0325402, IMG submission 207212) | Populus deltoides microbial communities from Bellville, Georgia, United States - Xylem-PdKOR-R3 | ecosystem: Host-associated > Plants > Phyllosphere > Stem > Wood/Secondary xylem... | reverse complement strand
TGATCATTGCCAGTAACCTATACCAACATAGGAGAATGGTCTGACATACCCGAAGGCAAAAATCTCGCTTCCGATAATGGGAAGTTCAGATTCCAATTCTCATTGACAAGCACTCTATCTAGTTTCCACATAATCAGATTCTCAGGACATTGGTTCGACCAAGGATAATGCATACCTAAATACCGAAGATCATCTACTTTCGCTTCTCAAATACATGTATCCAATCTTTCCATAGTACCAGCCCACATAGTAGACCCTCCTAACCTATCTGACTGGTTGTGGATAGCATTAAAGTCACCCATAAGAATCCACGGGGTTGACTCTCATCCATCACTACGACTCACTATATCAGAACATAATGCCTTACGTAAGGAAGTATTGAAACAGATATTGGTAGCTAATATAGTGAAAAAAACATGAATAGCCTGGTCTGACATTTCAAAAACATCCACCTTTTCCATGGAAATTATAATTATACAAGAAGGACCAATTATGCAGAAAAAGTTGAGAAACATTATCTTTATTCTTGTCTCTAACTCGAGTTTCAACCAAACCAAAAAGAGCTATCCTCTCTTTTTACAGGAGTTTCAGGTTAACCTTTTCCATGGAATGGATGTGCAATCCCTACTCGGTGATGAGGAGGTCTGGTCGCGCCAACCTAGAGTAACTGTTCGACAGGGACATATCTTTTGATCCGACCGTTGGATCGCGATCAAAGTTTTACTGGAGTTTCAGGATGACCTTTTCCATGGAGTGGATGTGGAATCCATACTCGGTGATGATGAGGTCTGGTTGCGCCAACCTAGAGTAACGGTTCGAAAGGGCCATAACTTTTGATCCGACCGTTGGATCGCGATCAAACATTTACTGGAGTTTTCAGATGCCTTTTTCCATGGAGTGGATGAGGAAGCGATACTCCATGATGATGAGGTTTGGTGGCGCCAGGCTTGAGTAACGGTTCAAAAAGGACACAACTTTTGATCCAACCGTTGGATCGCGATCAAAGTTTTACTAGAGTTTCAAAATGCCCTTTTCCATGGAGTGGATGTGGAATCCATACTCGGTGATGATGAGGTCTGGTCGCACCAGCTTTGAGTAACAGTACGAAAGGGCCATAACTTTTGATCCGACCGTTCGATCGCGATCAAACTTTTACAATTGTTTTGGATGCCCTTTTGCATGGAGTGGATGAGAAAATGATTCTCGGAGAGGAGGAGGTCTGGTCACGGCAGGCTTGAGTGACGATTCGAAAGGGACATAACTTTTGATCCGACTGTTGGATCGCGATCAAACTTTTGCTGGAGTTTCCGGATGCCGTTTTCTATAAAGTGGATGTGGAATCCATACTCGGTGAGGAGGAGGTCTGGTCGCACTAGGCTTGAGTAAAGGTTCGAAAAGGCCATAACTTTTGATCCGACCGTTGGATAGCGATCAAATTTTACTGGATTTCCTGGATGCCCCTTTGCATGGAGTGGATGAGGAATCGATAATCGGAGAGGAGGAGGTCAGGTCGTGGCAAGCTTGAGTGACGATTCGAAAGGGCCATAACTTTTGATCTGACCGTTGGATTGAGATCAAACTTTTGTTGGAGTTTTCGGATGTCACTTTCCATGAAGTGGATGTGGAATCCATACTCGGTGAGGAGGAGGTCTGGTCGCGCGAGGCTTGAGAAAAGGTTTGAAAAGGCCATAACTTTTGATCCGACAGTTGGATCGCGATCAAATTTTACTGGATTTCCCGGATGCCCCTTTGCATTGAGTGGATGAGGAATCGATACTCGGAGAGGAGGAGGTCTGATCGCGGCAGGTTTGGGTGATGATTCGAAAGGGCCATAACTTTTGATCTGACCGTTGGATTGCGATCAAACTTTTGCTGGAGTTTTCGGATGCTGTTTTCCATGAAGTGGAAGTGGAATCCATACTCGGTGAGGAGGAGTTCTGGTCGCGCGAGGCTTGAGAAAAGGTTCGAAAAGGCCATAACTTTTGATCCCACCGTTGGATCGCGATCACTTTTACTGGAGTTTCCGGATGCCCTTGTGCTTGGAGTGGATGAGGAATCGATATTCGGTGATGATGAGGTCTCGTCGTGCCAAGCTTGAGTGACGTTCGAAAGGGCCATAACTTTTGATCCGACCGTAGGATCGCGATCAAACTTTTACTGGAGTTTCCGGATGCCTTTTTGCATGGAATAGTTAAGGAATCGATAATCGATGATGATGAGGTCTGGTCGCGCCAGGCATGACTGACAGTTCGAAAGGGCCATAACTTTTGATCCCACTGTTGGATCGCGATCACACTTTTACTGGTGTTTCCGGATGCCCTTGTGCTTGGAGTGGATGAGGAATCGATACTTGGTGATGATGAGGTCTTGTCGCGCCAGGCTTGAGTGACGGTTCGAAAGGGCCATAAGTTTTGATCCGACCGTAGGATCGTGATCAAACTTTTATTAGAGTTTCCGGAAGCCTTTTTGCGTGGAATAGTTGAGGAATCGATACTCGGTGATGATGAGGTGTGGTCGCGCTAGGTTGAGTAACAGTTCGAAAGGGCCATAACTTTTGATACGACCGTTGGATCGCGATCAAACTATTACTAGAGTTTAAGGATGCCCTTTTCCATGAAGTCGATGTGGAATCCATACTCGGTGTGGGGGAGGTCTGGTCGCGCCAGGCTTGAGTGACGTGTTCGAAAGGGCCATAACTTTTGATCCGATCGTAGGATCGCGATCAAACTTTTACTGGAGTTTCCGGATGTCTTTTTGCATGGAATAGTTGAGGAATCAATAATCGGTGTTGATGAGGTCTAGTCGCGCCAGGTTGAGTCACGGTTCGAAAGGGCCATAACTTTTGATACGACCATTGGATCGCGATCAAACATTTATTGGAGTTTAAGGATGCCCTTTTCCATGAAGTCGATGTGGAATCCATACTCGGTGTGGGGGAGGTCTGGTCGCGTCAGGCTTGAGTGACGGTTCGAAAGGGCCATAACTTTTGATCCGACCGTTGGATCGCGATCACACTTTTACTGGATTTTTCGGATGCCCTTTCATATGGAGTGGTTGAGGAATCAATACTCGGTGTTGAGGAGGTGTGGTTGCGCCAGGCTTGAGTGACGGTTCGAGAGGGCCATAACTTTTGATCCCACCGTTGGATCGCGATCACACTTTACTGGAGTTTCCGGATGCCCTTGCGCTTGGAGTGGATGAGGAATCGATACTCGGTGATGACAAGGTCTGGTCGCGCCAGGCTTGAGTGACGGTTCGAAAGGGCCATAACTTTTGATCCGATCGTAGGATCGCGATCAAACTTTTACTGAAGTTTCCGGATGTCTTTTTGCATGGAATAGTTGAGGAATCGATTCTCGGTGATGATGAGGTCTGGTCGCGCCAGGTTGAGTGACGGTTCGAAAGGGCCATAACTTTTGATACGACCGTTGGATCGCGATCAAACCTTTACTGGAGTTTAAGGATGCCCTTTTCCATGAAGTCAATGTGGAATCCATACTCGGTGTGGGGGAGGTCTGGTCGCGCCAGGCTTGAGTGACGGTTCGAAAGGGCCATAACTTTGATCCGATCGTTGGATCGCGATCACACTTTTACTGGATTTTTCAGAAGCCCTTTCATATGGAGTGGTTGAGGAATAAATACTTGGTGTTGAGGAGGTTTGGCCACGCCAGGCTTGAGTGACGGTTTGACAGGGCCATAACTTTTGATCCCATCGTTGGATCGCGATCACACTTTTGCTGGAATTTCCGGATGCCCTTGTGCTTGGAGTGGATGAGGAATCGATACTCGGTGATGACAAGGTCTCGTCGCCCCAGGCTTGAGTGACGGTTCGAAAGGGCCATAACTTTTGATCCGACCGTAGGATCGCGATCAAACTTTTACTGGAGTTTCAGGAAGCCCTTTTCCATGAAGTCGATGTGGAATCCATACTCGGAGTGGGGGAGGTCTGGTCGCACCAGGCTTGAGTGACGGTTAGAAAGGGCCATTACTTTTGATCCGACCATTGGATCGCCATCACACTTTTACTGGAGTTTCCGGATGCCCTTGTGCTTGGAGTGGATGAGGAATGGATACTCGGTGATGATGAGGTCTAGTCGCGCCAGGCTTGAGTGACGGTTCGAAAGGGCCATAACTTTTGATCCCACTGTTGGATCGCGATCACACTTTTACTGGTGTTTCCGGATGCCCATGTGCTTGGAGTGGATGAGGAATCGATACTCGGTGATGATGAGGTCTCGTCGCGCTAGGCTTGAGTGACGGTTCGAAAGGGCCATAACTTTTGATCCCACCATTGGATCGCGATCACACTTTTACTGGAGTTTCCGGATGCCCTTTTGCATGGAGTAGATGAGGAATCCATACTCGGTGATGATGAGGTCTGTTCGCGCCAGGTTGAGTTACGGTTCGAAAGGGCCATAACTTTTGATCCGATCGTTGGATCGCGATCAAACATTTACTGGAGTTTCAGGATGCCCTTTTCCATGAAGTCGATGTGGATTCCATACTCGGTGTGGAGGAGGTGTGGTTGCGTCAAGCTTGAGTGACAGTTCGAAAGGGCCATAACTTTTGGTCTAACCATTGTATCACAATCAAACTTTTACTGGAGTTTCAGGATGCCCTTGTCCATGAAGTGGATGTGGAATCTATACTCAGTGTGGAGGAGGTCTGGTTGCGCCAAGCTTGAGTTACATTTTGAAAGGGCCATAACTTTTGATCCGACCGTTGGATCACGATCAAATTTTTTCTGGAGTTTCTGGATGCCCTTTTCCATCAAGTGGATGTGGAATCCATACTCGGTGTGGAGGAGGTCTGGTCTCGCAAGGCTTGAGTAACGGTTCGAAAGGGCCATAACTTTTGATTCGCCATAACTTTTCAGTTCTTTAGAGAACCAAGGAAGGGAGATTATTCCCTGAACTCACAACTAGTGCAGCAAAAAAGAAGTTTTATTAATCTCAATTGTGTAACCTTATATGTCTGGTTATACCTTTATTTATACTAACTTTAGACTTAAATAAACCCTAATGGACCCCTCTTATGGGGCTTATATGAGGCCAACTTACAATTGACCCAAATAAGTAATAATAACCCAAAAACTAAGATGAAAATAATAAAATTAATAAAAATATGAAAATTACTATCTTAAATATGCTAGAATTAGATTAGTCATCCTTAAGAAGTCCCAAATAAACTAGGAAATCTGATTTGAAGGTAGAATTAATTCTGAAGTCTTCTTTCCTTGTTGTAGCTAGGATGAATAAGGAATCCTTGTAAGAAAAGGATTCTGAAACATTAGTAGATTGTCATAACTATTCGGAGGTGAAGAAAGTAAAATTAGTAGTCATTGAATTCACAGATTATTGACTGATATGGTGGGATCAGAATGTTATTAGTAGCAGGAGGAGTGGAGAGAGGCCGGTAGTGTCGTGGGAGGAGATGAAACTGTTGATGAGAAGGCGATTTGTGCCTAACCACTATTATAGAGATTTGTATTTGAAATTGCAGGGTTTGAATCAGAGTTCTAGGTCCATGGATGAGTATTTCAAGGAGATGGAGATCGCCATGATTCGGGCCAATGTGATTGAGGATCGAGAAGCTACCATGTCTAGATTTCTAAATGGGTTGAATAGGGACATTGCAAATGTTGTAGAATTACAACATTGTGTGGAATTGGAGGACATGGTTCATATGACAACGAAGGTGGAGAGGCAAATAAAAAGAAGGGGCAGTACATGTTTTCAGACCAATTCGGCTTCATCTTCCTAAACATGGAGGCCGAATTTGAAGAGAGAGGGGGCTGTCCAACCAAAACCTTATGCAAAGTCCGAACCACCTAAGGCCAAAAAGGATACTCATACAGATGGGAAAGGTAAATCTGAATCTCAACCTACTCGTGATAGAGATATTAAATGCTTTAAGTGTTTAAGGAAGGGGCACATTGCATCTTAGTGTCCAAACCGAAGAGTTATGCTTACAAGAGACAATGGGGAGGTTGACTCTGAAAGTGACAAATCTGAAAGTGAAGAGATGCCACCTTTGATGGATTGTAGTGATGAGGAGATTGCATATCCTGTTGAGGGGGAGGCTTTGGTTATAAGGCGTGCGCTGAAAATGCAAATCAAAGAAGATGATGTAGATCAGCAACGGGAAAATATATTTCACACTCGATGTCACATCCAAAACAAGGTATGTAGCATGATAATTGATGGAGGTAGTTGTGCTAATGTTGCTAGTGATACTCTTGTGAAGAAATTGAATCTGAGTTGTGTTAAGCATCCTAGGCCTTATAGATTGCAATGGTTGAATGAATGTGGTGAAGTGAGGGTTACTAAGCAGGTTGTGATTACGTTTGCTATTGGGAAGTATTCCGATGAGATTTTGTGTGATGCAGTCCCGATGCATGCTAGTCACTTACTTTTGGGGCGTCCATGGCAGTTTGATGCATTTGCTATTGGGAAGTATTCCGATGAGATTTTGTGTGATGCAGTCCCAATGCATGCTAGTCACTTACTTTTGGGGCGTCCATGGCAGTTTGATCGAAAAGTGATTCATGATGGGTTTAGAAATAGGTTCACTATTCTAAAGGATGGTAAAACAATCACTCTTGTACCCCTTTCTCCAAAACAAGTGTATGATGATCAAATGAAATTAAAAAAGGAATGTGAGGATGGGAAGAGTGAAAATTCATGTGAGGACAATGGTGAGAGAAAACCATCAGATTCGGCTAAACCTAAATCATTAATTAAACCGGTTGAGAGTGGAGGTAAAATCCGAGGAGTGAAGAAAGTAAGCTTGTGTGATGATAATAGTGTGGAAAAATTAAAGAAACACCCAATTTTTATGCAAAGGGATCTCAAATCAGATCTGTATTTTTCACTAATACACCAATGATCTTACTTGTGTATAAGGAGGCTTATTTTAACACTAATGATCTTGATTATGCTATTCCTAGTGTGGTTGTTTCTTTGATGCAGGAGTTTGATGATGTATTCCCTGAAGACATCCCTAATGGATTACTTACCACCATTAAGGGGGATTGAACATCAAATTGACCTTGTGCATCAAATTGACCTTGTGCCCGGAGCTTCGATTCCTAACCGTTCAGCATATAGAAGCAACCCCAAGGAGACAAAGGAGCTTCAAAAGCAAGTAGATGAGTTGATGATGAAGGGGTTCATTCGTGAGAGTATGAGTCCTTGTGCTGTGCCGGTGCTACTTGTGCCTAAAAAGGATGGAACATGGAGGATATGTGTTGATTGTCGTGCCGTCAATAATATAACGGTAAAGTATCGACATCCTATTCCTAGGCTTGATGACATGCTAGATGAGTTACATGGATCATGTATTTTATCTAAGATTGACTTAAAAAGTGGGTACCATCAAATTAGGATGAAAGAGGGTGATGAGTGGAAAACTGCATTTAAGACTAAGCATGGTTTGTATGAATGGTTAGTCATGCCGTTTAGACTTACAAATGCACCTAACACATTTATGCCTTTAATGAATCATGTATTGCGTGCGTTTATAGGTAAGTTTGTTGTTGTGTATTTTGATGACATTTTGATCTATAGCAAGAACTTAAATGAGAATCTTGATCATTTACATAATGTACGTAGTGTGTTGCGTAGTGAACAATTATATGCTAATCTTAAGAAGTGTACCTTTTGTATGGAAAAAATTGTATTTCATGGCTATGTCGTAACTGCGCAGGGTATTGAGATGGACAAGGAAAAAGTTAAAGCCATCCGGGATTGGCCTACACCAAAATCGATAAGTGAGGTAAGGAGTTTTCGTGGACTTGCTAGTTTTTATAAAAGGTTTGTGAAGGATTTTAGTGCTATTGCTGCACCTTTAATTGAAATTGTGAAAAAGTATGTTAGATTCAAATGGAATGATGAACATGATAAGGCTTTTAATTTGTTGAAAGATAAACTTTGTTCAACGCCTGTTTTAGCTTTGCCAGACTTTACGAGAGCTTTGAAGTTGAATGTGATGCTTCAGGTATTGGTATAGGAGCTTTGTTAATGCAGGGTAAGAGGCCCATTGCGTATTTCAGCGAAAAACTTAACGAGGTAGCTTTGAATTACCATACATATGACAAGGGGCTCTATGCCTTACATGGCAGCGTTACCTGTGGCCCAAGGAGTTTGTGATACATTCTGATCATGAATCATTGAAGCACTTGAAAGGGAAAGGTAAGTTGAGTAGGAGACATGCCAAATGGGTGGAATTTATTGAAACCTTTTCGTATGTGATCAAGTATAAGCAAGGAAAAGAAAACATTGTGGTTGATGCACTTTCACGCAGGTATGTTCTTTTATCTACTTTGGATTTGAACACATAAAAGAATTGTACAAGGATGATAGTGATTTTGCTAATGTTTACAATGCTTGCGAAACTTTGGCTTTTGGAAAGTTTTATAGACTTGATGGATATTTGTTTAAAGAGAGTCGATTGTGTGTTCCATTAAGTTCTATGCGTGAATTGCTTGTATGTGAAGCACATGGGGGTGGGTTGATGGGGCATTTTGGTGTTGTTAAGACTTTGGATGTGTTGCATGGGCATATTTTTATTGGCCTACAATGAAAAAAAGATGTGCAACGCATATGTGATAAATGCATAACTTGTAGGAAAGCAAAGTCTAGGACTCAACCACATGGCTTGTATACCCTTTTACCTGTACCTAAGGAACCATGGGTAGACATTTCGATGGATTTCATCTTAGGTTTACACCTAGGTCAAAACGGGGTAGGGATTCAATCTTTGTAGTTGTTGATAGGTTTTCAAAGATGGCACAATTTATTCCATGTCATAAAATCGATGATGCCACTAACATTGCTGATTTGTTCTTTAGGGAGATAGTACGACTTCACGGGGTCCCTAAGAGCATTGTTTCTGATAGAGATGTCAAGTTCCTTAGCTATTTTTGAAAGGTGTTATGGGGAAAATTGGGTAATAAACTGTTGTTTTCAACTACTTGTCACCCTTAAACAGATGGACAAACCGAAGTAGTTAATAGGACCTTAACACAACTTCTGCGTGCTGTCATTCAAAAGAACTTAAAGAATTGGGAAGATTGTTTGCCATTTATAGAGTTTGCATATAATTGTAGTGTGCACTCTACTACTGAATTTTCACCATTTGAAATTATGTATGGATTTAACCCTTTAACTCCAATGGATTTGATTCCTTTGCCAATTGATGAAAGGGTTAGTCTGGATGGTAATCGTAAAGCACAGGTGGTGAAAACACTTCATGAGAGTGTGCGGCAATAGATTGAAAAGAGGAATCGTGTGTATGCGACCAAAGCAAATAAGGGGCGCAAACATGTTGTCTTTCAGCCCGGCGATTGGTTTTAGGTGCATATACGCAAGGAGAGATTTCCGGCCCATAGAAAATCAAAGCTACAACCACGAGGAAATGGGCCATTTCAGATCCTTGAGAGGATTAATGACAATGCTTATAAAGTTGATCTGCCAGGTGAGTATGGTGTTAGTGCTACCTTTAATGTTTCTGATCTTACTCTGTTTGATGTAGGTGATAATTCGAGGTCGAATCTTTTGAAGAGAGAGGGGATGATGCGGATCAGCCCAACATCAAGCGTAATCATGCCAACGACCCATTGGAGGTGCCAATTGGGCCAATCACAAAAGCTAGGGCAAAGAAGCTTAAAGAAGCATTGAATGGGCTTGTTCAGAACATATGAAGCAAAATGGACCTAGAGGGGCTTGGGACATTTAAGGAGCATGAAGGGCAGCCTTTAATTCATCTAATTCAGGTCCAAGAAGAGCCCAATTCGTGTGGAACAAGGGGTTGATGTGTCCGGCCCAAAACCAGCCTTGTTATGCTTGTTTTCCTAATGCTACAAGGATAAAAAGTCAGCAATTTATTCTTCTAATTAAGGAAGTTGACCATATCTTATTCATAAAGAGAGGAGGACTATTTAATGCTTTTTCCTAACTTAGGAAGGAAAATAATTAAATCAGCAACAAAGGAGAAAATTTGTTTTCTTATTTGCCAAGTTAAATAAGGAAATCCAAGCTAATCAAGGACATCAAGGGGGCAGCAACACAAATTTTCCAAATCAGATTTCTCCTAGTTTATTTGGGACTTCTTAAGGGTGACAAATCTGATTCTAGCATATTTAGCATGATAATTTTTGGAATTTTATTATTTTTATTATTTTCTTCTTAGTTTTTGGGTTATTATTACTTATTTGGGTCAATTGTAAGTGGGCTTCACATAAGTCCACCTAAGGGGGGTCCATTAGGGTTTTCTTAAGTCTAGAGTCAGTATAAATAAAGGCATAACCAAACATGTAAGGTTACGTAATTTTCAGATCAATAAACTTCTTGCTGCACTTATTGTGTGTTGGTGGGATAATCTCCCTTCCTTGGTTCTCTAAAGAACTGAAAATGACTTATCGAAGAACAACTGTCTTCGTGGCGTCATCCTTATACTTCTCGTTCGCTAATCAATATTCGTTGGGTGGGGGTCTCCATTTCCAATAGTGCTGGTGCCTAAGTATAAGTTATCTTTGTGTCACACTCCTATCAAACCTGATTTACTTGGCTTTCAGGGAATTAGTGTCTTTGCGTGTGGGTTGCGTGACCATGTGATCACGAGGTTCGCATCCGGGGGGGGGGGATCGCATCATGTGTCAAATTTGGTCTTATTTTGATATTGTTTGCTTGAAGTTCAATTCTGCCACAGAAACATTACTCTTAGTGAACCATAAGCAAACCACCTTAGACTAAATTGAAACTTCATATTCTGTGTATTGGGGATGAGATTGCACCATATATTAAATTTGGGCTTATTTTGATATCGGCTTCTTGAGGTTTTAATTTGAGGTTCAATTCTACCACAAACTGATCATACAAGGGTTTTGGGTACCTAGACATAAAAGAATGACCTATAAATTGATTTTTGTTTTTTGTTTAGTTTTATAATACTAAATATTGAATTTGAGGTTATTTCAGGATCGTTTGGTTTGGGTTTCAATTCTGTTACGTAAACAATTGCGTAATAGTAACCTATTTGCGTCAAGATTCAAAACATGATCCTTACTGTTTATTTTTGTCCAAATCTTTTTGTTTCTATTATATTTGGGTTATCTAGGAGTCAAGTAACTGTTTTAGCTAATATTTGCTTCTGTTTTATTTCATGTATTCGTTTCGTCCACAATTCGTACAAATTTGCATAGCTACTCGCAAAATCATAGTTGTAGTTTTGTTTTGCTTTGTTTTTAGTATATTTATTGATTCTTGAGTCTGAAATTATAATTAGAGTGCACTGCGAAGGCTACTGACTTTGATTTGTTGATTTCAGTTCCTAAAGAACCAAAAGAATGCAAATTATGAGGTAAAAGGCTTCGTGACCTTATTAGAGTGAAAAGCCTTGATTTTTTTTGTGATACACGAGAGGTGTGAGGACATATTTTGTGCTACTAACCAAATTTTACAGATTCAAAGAATGTCTGAAAACAACGAATGAACGACACAAAATGCCGACGTAGCTTTCCAATTGCGAGCCATAAGCTAGCAACTTGAGCTATTGTCTACAACGTACAAGGATCTGAAAAATGAGGTGAATTCAATAATGGAACAGAATAGTGGGGCTGATCGCCGAGGAAATACGATCTGTATGGCCGTATGGAATGTTAGATATGATTTTGAAGAGTTTATTGACGAAAATGCAGATGTGGGTGAAGATGACTATGATTTTGCATCTGCTTGCCAAGGAATCAGGTCTGGACCGAACAGGGCTAGGAGGAATGTGAATTTCCATGCCATGGGCACTTATGAAGATATGGATGGGGACTTGAACACCATTAAACTGAAAATTCCTAACTTTCAAGGTAAAAACGATCCCGAGGCTTATTTGGAGTGGGAGAAAAAGGTAGATTGGATTTTTGATTGCCATAGCTATTCTAAACAAAAGAAGGTGAAATTATTGATGATTGAGTTTACAGAGTATGCATTGATTTGGTGGGATCAAATTGTAATCAGTAGGAAGAGGAATGAGGAGCGACCCATTCAAACTTGGGGGGAGATGAAAGTCTTAATGAGGAGATGATTTGGGCCAAACCACTATTACAGAGACTTATATCTGAAGCTCTAATGTTTGAATCAAGGTTATAAGACAGTAGATGAATATCACAAAGAGATGGAGATAGCAATGATTAGGGCATTGCCAATGTGGTTGAGCTACAGCACTATGAGGAGCTAGAGGACATAGTTCATATGGCTACGAAGGTGGAAAGGCAACTTCGGAAGGGACATGCTTGGCTAGCATTTAATTCGGGCTCTTCGTCATCTTGGAAGCAGAATCTAAAGAGAGAGGGTACTGTCCGGCCGAGATCCTATGTTCCTTCTAGAACTAAACCACCAAAGACTAAAGTTGATGTCTCTACTAATCCAAAGGTGAATCTGAAACTCAACCTCAACGTACCCATGATGTTAAATGTTTCAGGTGTCAAGGACATTGACATTATGCTTCAGAGGGTCCAAACAAGAGAATCATGATGATTAGAGATAATGGTGATATGGAATCTGAAAGTGACAGATTTGATTGTGAAGGCAAGCCACCATTGGAGGATAGTGATGGGGATGGGTTAGCATTACCGGTTGAGGAGTCCTTGGTTATAAGGCAAACACTTTAGGTTCAGGTCAAGGAAGATGAAATTAATCAACAAAGGGAGAACATCTTCCATAGGCGTTGCCATGTACAAAGCAAGGTGTGTGGTTTAATTATAGATAGTGAAAGTTGTGTTAATGTTTGTAGTACCACCCTTGTTAGTAAACTAAATTTGTGTACTGTTAAGCATGCTAAACCATATAGATTGCAATGGCTGAATGATAGTGGTGAAATGAAAGTGACTAAATAGGTTGTGGTTCCATTTTCAATTGGGAAATATGTTGATGAAATTCTGTGCGACATGATACCAATGCAAGCAAGTCACATCTTGTTGGGGAGACCATGGCAATATGATAGGAAGGCAATTCATGATGGGGTTAAAAATAGGTATACCGTTGTAAAAGATGGTAAAACCATCACTCTTGTACCTCTTACACCCAAACAGTTGTATGATGATCAAATAAAGCTAAAACGTGAGCATGAGGCGATGGGGAGAGAAAATCAAGGTGAGGAACAAGGAGAGAGAAGACCATTAGATTCGGCTAGAACCTAAACCACTACAACCCATTCGGCCACCCATCCAAACACAAACAAATATTCGGCCAACACTCCAAAGAAATCAGACCATTCAACCACAACTCAAAAGAAACCAAATCTAGCCGAGAGTGGAGGGAAAACAAGAGGAGTGAAGAAAGTCAGGAAGGGTGATGAGAATTGTGTGGAAAAACTAAAGAAACAACCCAATTTTTATGCTAGAGAGGGTGAGGTCAGATCTGATTTTACTTGTGTACAAAGAGGCTTACTTTAATACTAATGATCTTGATCATATCGAGTGTTGCTATTTCTTTGTTGCAGGAATTTGATGATGTGTTCCCTGACGATACTCCTAGCGGATTACCACCATTGAGGGGGATAGAGCATAAGATTGATTTCATACCCGAAGCTTCAATTCCTAACCGACCAGCCTATAGAAGCAATCCTGAGGAGATGAAGGGGCTTCAAAGGCAAGTTGATGAGCTGATGGAAAAGGGCTACATTTGTGAGGGTATGAGCCCGTGCTACTTGTGCCTAAGAAGGATGGAACATGGAGGATGTGTGTTGATTGCCGAGCCATCAACAACATAACGGTAAAGTATAGACACCCCATTCTTAGGCTTGATGACATGTTAGATGAGTTACATGGATCCTGTATTTTCTCTAAAATTGACTTGAAAAGTGGGTACCATCAAATTAGGATGAAAGAAGGTGATGAGTGGAAAACAGCATTTAAGATGAAGCATGGTTTGTATGAATGGTTAGTAATGCCGTTTGGACTTACAAATGCACCTATTATGTTTATGTGTTTAATGAATCATGTGTTGCGCGCATTCATAAGTAAGTTTGTGGTTGTGTATTTTGATGACATTCTGATTTATAGCAAGAACTTAATTGAGCATCTTGATCATTTGCGTAATGTACTTGTGTGTTGTGTAGTGAGAAAATGTATGCTAATCTTAAAAAGTTTGCCTTTTGCATGGAAAAAATTGTGTTTCTTGGCTATGTTGTAACTGCACAGGGTATCGAGATGAATGAGGAGAAAGTTAAGGCCATACGAGATTGGCCTATACCCAAATCGGTAGGTGAGGTAAGGAGTTTTCATGGGTTAGCTAGTTTTTACAAGCGTTTTGTGAAAGATTTCGATACAATAGCTGCACCCTTGAATGAAGTTGTTAAAAAGTCAGTTGGGTTTAAATGGGGGAAGGAACAAGAATTGGCTTTTGTTTTTTTTTGAAAGAGAAATGATGTTCTGCACTTGTTTTGGCTATACCTGACTTTACAAAAGCATTTGAAATAGTATGTGATGCGTCTGGATGGGAATAGGTGCTGTTTTGATGCAGGATCGGAGACCTATTGCATATTTTAGTGAGAAGTTAAGCAGAGCGACCTTGAACTATCCCACTTACGACAAAGAACTCTATGCATTGGTAGCATTACTTGTGGCCAATAGAGTTCGTAATCCATTCAGATCATGAGTCCTTGAAACATCTAAAAGAACAAGATAAGTTGAATAAGAGGCATGCAAAATGGGTTAAATTCATTGAAACTTTTCCTTACGTAATCAAGTATAAGCAAGGCAAAGAGAACATCGTAGTTGATGCACTTTCGCGCAAGTATGTTCTTTTACATATCATGAATACTAGATTGCTAGGCTTTGAATATGTGAAGGAATTGGATCGGAATGTGATACGATCCAGCCAAGATCAAATTCGGATTTTGATGTAAAATGTGCAGCTATCCAGTTTTATAGTAACAATCATAATTTTCAATCCGACTGTTGGATCGAGTTGAAAGTTTACATGGAGTCTCCTGACATGTTTTCCTACCTTGGGCTCAAATTTCAGATCAATCGAAGTTTAGAAGGCATCGAAACACGGGTCAACAGAGGCTGTATAAATTTTGTTATTTACTTCCTTTTGACTTGTGGACTTCCTATTTGACTAGGATTCTTTTCATAAAAGGATGTGGTAGCTTATTTTGGGAATCTCCTAATTCTACAAAGATCTTGAATGGGCTGCAACATAGTTTCCAAGTGTGGCAAGGATTCATAAATGTTTCAGAATCCTTTTCTTACAAGGATTCCTTATTCATCCTAGCTATAAAAAAAGGAAAGAAGATTTAAGAATTAATTCTACCTTTAGATTTGATTCTCCTAGCTTATATGGGACTTCTAAAAGGCAAAAATCTGATCCTATTATATTTCAGATATTAAATTCAGATTTATTATTGTTATTATTATTTTCTTCTTAATTTGGGATTTATTTATATTATTTGGGTTTAATTGTAAGTGTGTATCATATAAGTCCACATAAGGGGTCCATTAGGGTTTATTTTAGTTTGGAGTCACTATAAATAAAAGCATAACCAGATATGTAAGGTTGGACAATTCAGATTAATAAAACTTCTTGTTTGTCGCACTTTGTGTGTGTGTGTGTGTGTTGGTGAGATAATCTCCCTTCCATGGTTCTCTAATGAACTAAAAAATGACTTATCGAATAACAACTGTCTTCGTGGCGTCATCCTTATTTGTTGGGTAGGGGTCTCCGTTCCCAATAGTGCTAGTGCCTAGGTACAAGTTATCTTTGTGTCACACTCCTATCAAACCTGATTTACTTGGCTTTCCAGGAATTGGTGTCTTTGCGTGTGGGTTGCGTGACCACGTGATCACAAGGATTATGGGAATAGAACTAGGGGCCAATTCGGCCAAAGGGAAAATTTCTGTAGTGTTGGGGGACATGCTGATTTAGATGGTGATTTGGATGCTATCAAACTGAAAATACCTTTTTTTCAAGGTAAAAACGATCCTGAGTCATATTTGGATTTGGAGTTGGAGAAAAAGGTGGATTGATTGGTTGTTTGACTCATTTTCATCACTTTCACATTTGTTTGTTTTCGATCAGTTCTGCTCCCCTTGGATTTCTAGCTAGCCAAATTTTTATGCATCGACTAAAGGATTTAGGCAACAAAATCCTTTAGAGAGAAATAGAGTTTGGAAAGAGAGAGTGTGTGGTGCTGTCAGAGCTACATCTATTCCGTCCATCGTTGGATCGTTCTCATTTCTGACTATGTTGTTCATTCCAACCTTCTCTCATCATTGACCGAACGGATCTGTGTTCCAATCAACGAGATGGGAGATATTGATCTTCCAATATTTCTACTGTTCTGTATTTTCAGTTCTGGAACTATGGAGAAGTAGTGAAGTTGCAACAAAGTGAATGGGTTCTCTTATGGCTGTCATAGACATGAAGGCCCTTGCCATACTTTGTAACAACCCGGCTTTTCCAAGCCCAAAATAACAGTAAATATATATATATATATATATATATATACATACATACACACACACCTAACCCACATGGTGTCGGTAATCAGCGAACCTGATCCCTCACATCATCAAAATACAATCCATACAATCCACATTTCATTTAAAAGCAAATCTTATATAAACACGTAATATTATGGTTGCATGATTAGAAGTTCATATTAAAAATATACATACATAGACATGAGTTTGCATTCCTATCCTACTAATAGCCATTACGAATTTAAACAAAATGATCTAATAAAAGTTATACATTCAGTACATTGATTCTTTTTTTTTGGTAAGTTGACATATGTATTAAAAGAAGAAGATACAAACATTATAAGGGGCATACCCCAGATTTTTTTTTTGGTAAGTTGACGTATGTATTAAAAGAAGAAGATACAAACATTATAAGGGGCATACCCCAGATTTACAATGATAACAGAAACATAAAACAACAGATGGCTACAGGCTAGCCACCGAC
>Ga0325402_1002187_pt1 | contig 16964 bp, 7 predicted proteins | sample PopdelMetagenome_22_FD_207212 | JGI IMG/M metagenome (GOLD analysis project Ga0325402, IMG submission 207212) | Populus deltoides microbial communities from Bellville, Georgia, United States - Xylem-PdKOR-R3 | ecosystem: Host-associated > Plants > Phyllosphere > Stem > Wood/Secondary xylem... | reverse complement strand
TAGTTTCATAGTTATAAACTATAATGTTTATTAGGCCTGGTGCTCGCACTTCATTGCGGGCCAGATCAAAAGCTAATTATTGCATAAAAAAATATGTGAGCCATGCTATTTTTTTTTACATGTCATACAATATTTGAAATGAGGATAAAAAACTTAACTAGTGTATCAAATTAAATTAATCGATCATTATATGTGTTAATAAATATATATAAAAAAGTTAATATGACTTGTTTGACCTAACTGATCAAGAGAAAACTAGTCATCTATTTAAATGGTTATTTAAAAAAATAGATTTAGTCTCGATTGTTTATCATTGAATAAAAAATTAAAAAAAAAATTATATTATATTATGGTCTAGAAACAACAAAATAGTGTCTTATGTTCAAGAATTTGTAGGGTATGTACCCCTTCGGACAATATTTTTTGGGCAGAATATTATGTGTTCTTGGCTCTATTATCTCCACTCTTTCAGGGACTATATTGTAGTTTTAAAATGTACAAAAACTGATGCGTAATCATGGCTGTAACGTTTATCTATTTAATTCCAGTTTTCACTTTTCGCTTTTCAAGCCACTGCTGGCATTTATCATGCATTTGATCCACCTATTCATGTGAACCTGTATTTGTTAGGTGACGATTGGTGGCGAATAAGTTAAAAAGAAAAAGAAAAGTCACCTCACCCAAATGGCGTGGTCACGACCCGACTACACTTTTCAGGCCAGGCCAGGCCAGGCCTTCACGTCACAGTCTTCATGTTCATGTTGCCTCATCCTTTCTCTCTTGATTCGACCTTGAAAGTGCTCTGTCCAAACCGCGTGGTCCGCACCGCCACCGTGGCTCAGACGACGTCACCTTCACCCAAACAGTTAGGTCTTCCACCTCCGCCCATATTTTTTCTCTCCCACTCTTCTCCATCCTTCTCTGTATACAAGTCGTTCAAGCATATTTTCTCTACATATTTTCTTTCATTTCCCTCACACAGTATTTCTCTCATATTATTATTGATTTAAGCATCAGAGAATTCCTCGTTTCACAAGATATTTATTTTTTTAAGAACACAAGCACGTAATTAAACCCATATACTAAACCTATAACCAAGCCCACACATCTTGGTTCAAGATCACAACATGCAAAAAAAACTCAATTTTTGTGTGATGTTTTTCCGCTACTTCATCAAAGATTATTCTGGTGTTGGTAATTTTTTTTTTTTTTGAAATGATGTTCTGATTATATGGACTACCTAACATGAGATAATGCTTTTGATAGAACCAAAGACATTCTAGAATCATTTGGTCAAAATCTGGTCCCAAATCATGTAGGTTATTGCTAGATATGTAGATGGATGTGCCAAAAACAATAGGTTAAAGAAAAAACGGAAAAGACATTAGACATGCCTTCGTTTGGTCGAAACCCAGATTGCTGGTTTCATTTCCGTCCAAGCTGTGGAAGAGCAAACAATATTGTACAAAGCAGTCAGGCAAATGTAGAGGAAAAGCATTCATGCTGGGCTGCTAGATGGCATTTTTTTTGGGCTTGGATCCCTTTTGTCCAGAACATACACCTATAATAACTTCTCTTGATTTTTTAATTCAGGAGCTCATCATCTCATATTTAGGTGGCCTTTGATTTTACATTCAACTCTACTTTAAAAAAAAATTAATTTTTTTTTAAAAATTTATGTGCTGATATTAAAATAAAATTTTTTAAAAAAATTATTTTAACATATTTCTTAAAATATATATTTTAAAAACAATACCCACCGCAATCCTACACGGCTTACCAGAATAAAATGCCGAAATCTTTCTAAAACTGCTATAGAGATTGGAAAGGAATGAAGAAAAGAAAATGCCACCGACCGCCGACATGACTCCTGGCTTGCGGTAGTAAAGTAAAAAACGAGTGAAATGCAGACGTGGACAGGTTGTTGAATCGGTGAGGTACGCATACGCCCAAAATCAACAAATTCAGTTCACCATCAACCTTTTCAGGTACATATTTAGGATTGTGGTGCAATGTATTTTGTTAAAAAAAATTATAATATATTAAAATGATTTTTTTTATTTTTAATACTAATACATTAAAATCATAAAAAATATTAATTAATATTTTTTTAAAATAAAAACACTTTTAAAAAACAATCAAATACAGGAAAAAAAATTCTGACTCAAAAGCACGCCAATTAGTGCTAGAAAAACAAAGAAATAGAAACATCTAATGTAATTTGATTCATTAATATCAACTTCATTTCTTAAAAGATTAATGGATCCTTTATCTCAGAGTCAAATGATTTAGTTCTGGCTAAGCCAATCATTTTATATATATTATGCTGTGGTGTCCATGTCATTCCAAGACGTAACAGGTCCCTGCCACGTCTCCTGCCGCTGCCTCTTATATTATACTTAAGTTATAACAGTTGTCTCCCATCATTTCCTTCATTTGTAAGATTGCTTAAAAGTTTTTTTTTTTAAGGAAAATATATTTCAGAAAAGTAAATTTAAAAAAATAATTGTTTTTTGATGTTTGGTGATATAATAAAAAATATATTGAAAAATATTTTTTGGTGTTCGATTATGTCATGAAAAATAAGTTGGAAAATAACTTATTAATGTTTTTTTTAAAAGTTTATTAAAATAATGAGGAACAAATCTTACAAATTAAAAAGTTGAATGAAAAAGAAATTGAAAAATAATTTTATAAATTATCTCAAATAAAATAAATAACATCAAAATAATAGAGATCAAATCTAACAAATAAAAAAAATTGAAAGATGAAGAAATTAAAATAATAATAATTATCATTTCATAAATTATATAAAATAAAATAAGTAACAATCAAAAGAATAAATACCAAATTTTATAAATAAAAAATTTCAATTAAAAAATAATAAGGAAAAAGCAAATAACAATTATAAAAATAAGAACCAAAATTAATATAAAAATCAAATTTTAAGAGATGAAATTGAAAAACAATATTCAAAAGAATATATATAAAACAATCAAAAGTTTGAGAACCAAATTTGATATAATCGGCAAATAATATAACATTTTAAAATTTTTAACAACTTCCAAAAAATGTTTTCCGTCCAAAATAAAATGAAAACACTTTTCTGGAAACAAGCCAAATTTTCCTTTGACTGGAAAGTGTTTTCTGTTAACCAACTTTCTTAATAACAAATAAACACAAGAAAATTTAAAAAGTGATTTTCAGAAAATCATTTTCCACCAAACAAACGAGGCTTCATTTCCTTTATTTTTTTGAATTAAAATGTATTTTTTTAAAATTATATTAAAATAATTTTTTTATTTTACAAAAATTATCTTTGATACTAGTCTATTTGAAAATATCAAAAATATTATTTTAAAATAAAAAAATTAATTTTTAAAAAAATACTTTAAAAATATAAAAATAAAAAGATAATAAAGTGATATGAATTTAGTTAAATCCTCGTCATGGATTGTCTAATACCACGGGTCATTAGCTGTCTAACATCCATTTCATAACGGGTCAACAAGACCAGGTTTTGCCACCAACGATGTTTGCCGTGCATCCTTCCCAGATGCCACCCTCATTATTCAAACTTAATACGACCAAGTTTCTGTACTGTTATTTTTTTGCCCTTTTCTTTTGATAGTTGAATTGCTTTATAAAAGTAATGAGGACCACGAGTGATTCAAGCAACATTTTGAAAATGCCCTTTACAGCTCTCGGATTTATTTAGATTTTTTAAGCAGAATTATAAATAGGGTTTTTTAAAATATTTTTTAATTATTTTTATGTATATTTACCAAGTGGAGTCTTGAACAATTATCATTTTGTATCTCGAGCCTTAAATTATTAATTATTAATTGAGTGCACGTTTTATTTTATAAAGTATAATTAACAAATATATTTTCTTTATTCCTAGAGTTTTTTTTTTTTTGTTAGATGGTGGTCTTGAATTATTATTTAAGTTATTTCTGTACTCTGACCGATTCTGAATACAATTATTTGTAAGATACATCTTATCAATTTCAGTAAAAATCTGGAAAAAAAATTAGTTAAATAACCCACTTGAAAATGATCCCATATAAAAAGTGTGGTATTTATCATGATTTTTTATTATTAATATAGATATTTAAATCAATTTATGTATATTTTAATTAATTTTACAAGTTTTAAAATTAATAACCATATAAATTTTAATAATTTTAAAATTTATAATACTTAAACTAATAATTTTTTAAAAATAAAATTAGAATCTGACAACTGAGCTAGATCGTTCGTAGTCGTCGTATCTATCATGATTTACGTGTGGGGTTATTAAATTCGGTAAGTTAAAGTATTTCACGTCTTTCTCAATTATGGAAATAGTTTCTTATTCTCCATGTGATTTCTCAGACTTTTTTAATACAGGGATTACTGCCTAGCTGGCCGTGCTTAATTTATTAAACACCCTCTTACGTGGCTGGAAATGAATTCGGTCATGCCCCAACTGGAGAAAATAACGTGACCGGCAGGTCAGCTCGCGAATGAAAATCGTGATAGTGATGGCCACCTTACCTCAACAAAAATATTATAAGATGACGTGGAAAATGATTTTTTACCCGCTTCAACCAATCAACACAGTCGAAGTATCCGTTAATTCTGGCCCCCAACCCTTCTGTCACCCACCAAATATTTTCAATGACACCTCGCATCAATTTAATATTTTTTTTAGAAAAAACAGAAATAAATTTTAATTAAAATATATCTAAATAATATTTTTTATTTTTAATATCAGAATATTAAAACTATAAAAAATACCTAAAAAGATCAATTTAAACAAAAAATAATTTGAAAGACAATGGATGGAACAACAAAACCAGACTCACTTGCTTCGGTTATATGTTTCTGTTTATGACAGGAAAATAAAAAAGGGGGAGGAGAGCGAGAAATGAGAATAAAACAAGAGTGTCCACGTCCAGTGTTTCGTGGTTGGCCCGTCCACCTCTGGTAAAAGTGACGTTTTTACATGTGATTTTGAGTATTTTATATCTATATATATATGTTTTTTAAAATAATTTTTGTATGAAAATATATTAAAAAAATATTAATATTTTGAAAAATTTAAAAATAAATAAAAAATAAATTTTTTAAAAAATAAATTCAAATTTCTTAAAAATTCTAGATGAAATACTGTTCCAAATAAATTTTAAATCTAGTTACCATCATTATCACTATTAATTAATATTAGTATATGTTTTTTTTAATTAATTTGGATTTTCAAAATAAATTTTTATTTAAAAATATATTAAAATAAATTTTTAACATTGATATATCAAAATTATCAAAAATCACTAAAAATATAAATTTAATATTTTTTATATTAAAAGTATTTTTTAAAACCTCTTAAAAACATAAACGAAAATTATGGCAAACATTCGTCAAGTTCTATTTGTTTTTGTGGTTTAAAAATATTTTTATAAAATTTAAAATATTTTTATTTTTAGTTGAATTTTCTAATATTTTTATATTATTTTAATAAAATATATTTTAAAAAATAAAAAAAATATTATTTTAATATATTTTTTTTAAAAAAATCCACCAAGTAATAGCCGTTCACGGACTGACACTATTTTTAAAAAAACAAAACAAAGAAAAAAAAAAGCTAAGCAAAATATGGCCAGTTGATGCACACCTACCGAAACAGCACAAAGCGAAGGAGAATGTGATAAAACACAAATAAAAAATACCAGACAGACAGAGAGAGGATTCTGTGGCCTTGGATTCTTCTGGCAAATCGTGTCTGCCAGCTTTTGTTGGAGGGATGTATAAATATTTTAGAATATAATCATCCCATAAAAAGAAAACCCCATAGTAGATTAGCTCTTAAAAAAACAAGTCATTTAGACAAGGGGTGGTCTTTTTCTGGGTTGTGGGTAAGACAGACAGACAGACCTGAGTGTTTTTAGATGAGATGATGGAGAATTGGAGAGGAGTTGAGCTGCTAGTGTCACTCCTCATAGTCTGCATTTTTGGATGCGTCAATGGTGCAACAGATCCAAATGATGGTCAGTTAGTTTACTCAACACATTCATTAACTTAACACCAAAAAAAAAACTAAATTCATTCACTACTTTACTGTTATCTTCTCACACCTTTTTGTGCCTTTTCTTTTCTGTTTCTTGCATGTGCTAACTTTCTCTTGACACATCTGCATTTCTTGTTCCTTTATTTTATTCATTTTGCTTCTTTTCTTGTTGCTTCTTCCTTGCTACTATTTGGTTTTGGATTGCTGCTGCTGCTTCTAATTATGATGTCAGGACCACAAAAGATGCTGTCTTTGATGCATTTCCAGATTTTGCTTTTGTCTTGTTTATTTCTGAAACTACAGTGTGTTTGGGCTGTTTTAAGAAGCAGATTGGTGCTAAACTGTGGAGATCAGTTCTGGGTTGAGAAAAGTTTGGTTCTTTTTTCTGGGAAAATAGAATCTCCAGCTAAGGACAGTGATATTAAATATAAATTCAATTTCTTGTCTGCAATTACTGGTTTCAGCTTTGCTTTCATTGTCTATCATTTAAGAAATCCAAAATTTTATGTGTGACATGCTGCTGCTGCTGCTGTCTTAGGTATATATTAATTTACCTTGTTTAGTCCAAAGGTGATTGCTTTGTGAATAAAAAGAATATTATCAGGAAATAAAAGGCATCTTTAAAAAGATTCTTTTTTTTTTTTTGCTTGTACAATTTTCGCTTCCAGGTTTTGCGTATTCCGGTTGTTCACTCCCCTTACACTGGTTTTTGATTTCCCGGATTGTAATGCATTTCATTATTTGTAGAATGAAGGGGCTATCATTGTGTGGATATCTAAAATAAGGTAGTGATCCTTAAAGAGTGTTGGTTGGAGATTTCTGTAGGTGATTGTTGAGTATCAAGATTGTTTCAATTTTGAGTATTAGGGGATTCGTAGAAGCCATAAATCATTTCAAGTACACACAGTCGGTACTTATTAGGCTGAATTCTTGATGCTTTAAACAGTCCTATATCAGTTAAAAGGTGATCCTCTCTGACATTGATGAACATTTGTACCTCTAAATGCGTCTGACAATCAAAAGGGTTACAAAGCATAACCAAACCACTCTCTCTCACTCTCATGTCTCCCTTTTAATATTGGGTCCTAGATTAGTGGAGTTAAAAATTGCTTTGTACGAAGTTGGGTCTTTTTCTAAAACAGTTTTCCCTGAGAAGTCTGAGTTCTCTTCTTTAATTTAGCACCCTTGGAAGATGGATGCATGTAAATAGGAACAGGGAAATTTCTCAAATGTGATGCTTTCATTCGTTTTTCACTTTCCAACTCACCACTCAATTCCCACTTGGTTTGCTAGAAGCCAGCCATTATGGGCAACATGGTCTACATCTAGAATTAACCAAGTCAATGCTGTAAGAAAGGATTTTACATTTTTCTTCCATTAGCTTTGCAAGAAAGATAAAACATCAATTTCCAAATGCTCAGACAATGGCTAAATATCACATATTGAGCTCCAATTCTACATGTTATACGATCAAGTACTGCAATAATGTCACCATCCTGTGATTTGAAAAGTACGATCGCTACAGGAAAATTTTTAGTTGGCAAGAAATATGTTTGATGATTCTCTCTCTACTGAGTGATACATCTATCCTAATTTGTTACTTGTTTTTCATGCAGCCTCTGCTCTAAGGGTCATGTTCAGCAGTTTGAATTCACCAGGGCAGCTAACACAATGGAGCATAAATGGTGATGATCCATGTGGGCAAAACTGGAAAGGCATTATTTGCTCAGGCTCACGAGTTACAGAAATGTAATCTTCTGTTCTTTCTGATATTTTATCCTATAGAAAGCTATTGACGCTGATTCTTTTACCTACACTGTTTTTTTCTTATATTTTCAGTAAATTACCCAGTCTTGGACTTTCTGGGTCATTGGGATACCAGCTCACCAGTTTGACAGCAGTAACAAACCTGTGAGGTTTCTTATCCTATATATTTTGTCTGTCCCAATCCTATACATTGCTATGTCTTGACATGTGATTTAACGAGTTCTGCAGAGACATGAGTTATAATAATCTTGCAGGCAACATACCTGATCAACTTCCTCCAAACTTGCAGCAATTGTATGCTTTATTCTTCATTTCTTTCTTAGTTGAGTTATTCCTGCCTTTTTCTGATTTTGTGATGATTTACATTTGATGTTCTCCTGTACTCAGAAATCTTGCTAATAATCAATTTAGCGGAGGAATCCCGTATTCCATTTCTCAATTGCCTTCTCTTAAATACTTGTAAGTAATTTCCAGTCAATAATTTTCAATTTCAACTTATTAAAGGTGCAAAGCTAATTCCTTTTCTTTTTTCTTTGAGAATGTAGAAATCTTGGTCACAATCAGCTTCAGAATCAGTTGGGAGATGTGTTCAGACAACTTCCTTCTCTCTCCACCTTGTGAGATCTTCTCAGACTTTCTTATTAAATAAGAAAATAATTTTACTTGGCTGCCTACATTAGAAGGGTGTTGCATGGTTTCTCTGTTACTTTGACGGATTGCTACAGTGCAACGAATCTTTTGTTATTCTTCTACTTTCTCGACCTGCGTAAAAAATTAGGGTTGATGCTAAAGCACTTCACTGTCAGTAACGCAACAAGAAAACTTCTGCAGATGCATATTATGTTTCTACTAAAGACAACATTTTTTGTTTCGATTACTGTTTTTCTTATTATCCTCTATAATGTCTGCGGCTGAAATTTTATCGAAGTGCCATTTTTTCCTCAACAAGTAGATCAAATTGAAGTTTGTTCAGTAATTTATCATGTTAAATATATCTATCTAGTTTTATGGAAGAAAAAAAGAAAACAAAGTAATAATCATTTCTCGATGCCACTACAGGGATTTGTCATTCAACTCCCTGACAGGTGATCTACCTCAGAGTTTTAGCTCACTTTCAAGTATGACATCAATGTAAGTTTCAAAATGGCCTTCTCTGATAGTAGAACTTCATATATTGTCGTGGCCCCTTTTCCTTAATTTGTCCTTTGGCAGGTATTTGCAAAACAACCAATTTACCGGCTCTATCAATGTCCTTGCAAGTCTTCCTCTTGAAAATCTGTGGGTAACCAGCGTTTCTGTTAAATTCACCAGGAGCATTGTCTTCTATCTGTTTGCTATTAAGAAATTGCCTTGCAGCTTATTATTTTCAGATTATGGTTTTCAGGAATGTTGGAAATAATCGTTTTACAGGTTGGATCCCTAGCCAGTTAAACAGCATTAATCTACAGTAAGCATTTTCTATTTGCAGCATAATGGAAATTGTCCTTATTGTCCTATTGTTTCATAAGAAAAAAATGCTTCCATATTATAATCTGAATAATCTTGACAGGAAGGACGGTAACAATTGGAACTCAGGACCTGCACCCCCTCCTCCACCTGGCACACCTCCAACCCCCAAAGGCCCGAGCCATAAATCTGGTGGCAATGACAACCCATCAGGCGGTGGTGCTGGTGGTGGCAGCAAGAAATCAGGAATAGGGGGTGGTGGCATAGCAGGAATAATCATATCCATATTTGTTGTTGGGGGGATAGTGGCATTCTTTTTGGTGAAGAGAAGATCCAGGAGGTCCTCCTTAGATCTAGAAATGCTTGATAATCAGCCATTTGCTCCTCTTTCTTCAACAAATGATATACAAGGTAGACCCTTTCTTAAAAGCACCTTTCTTTCTGTTGAGCATCATTGATGAAACATGCATAAGTCCACTAGCAATACAACAGTACAGCAAGTCAGTACAGCACAAGTATTGTTTGCATCATTTTACCTTTTTGCACAACTGCATTAGATTGCTTAATGGGCATTCTTGTTTGTTACTTTACAGACTGGAAGTGAGGAGGATGGCTTTGCAAATTATCCACAAACAATTATGATTTATTAGTATGCTTTGCAATCTGTTCACTTTTTTTGCTGATAATTTGACAGAATTAGAACTCAAAATTTGAAAATCAGTGATTCAGGAATATATTTTAAATGTCTAGGAATTAATAGCTCAAATGGAAAACACATAAATAAAATACTTTCAAATTTTAAAGCGTCCCTTTTCTTTTATCAGGTATAAAATTCTCTAGTGAAAACCTTAGCATATCTGAGTTGTGACACAGGCACTACCCTGTGGTTAGCTCCAAATGAACTTGGTTGACTTGAAAACTTCAAGTCCCATAACTTGACAAAAGCAGTGCCATGTTGAGCTTCACTACTTCAGTGTAGCTTGAGGTTCATCTCATTAGCTTCTTGGTTTCAGAACCATCATGCTTGACATTTTTCTTTGTCTTCCCCCTTTCTTTATTGTAATATGACCTTTGTCTTGTGATCTTGTCTTTGAAATTGTACTGCAGAAATGAAGTCTATGCAAAATTCTTCCATGGTAAATACAAAGACATTTGACACCCCAGCCTCAACAAATCTTAGACCTCCACCTATTGATCGTCACAAGTCATTTGACGAGGAGGAATTTTCACCAAAGCCCGTTGTTGTCAAGAAACCTGTTGCTGCTCCTGTAAACGTGACATCATACTCAGTAGCAGACCTGCAGATGGCTACTGGCAGCTTCAGTGTTGACCATCTTCTTGGTGAGGGGTCTTTTGGACGTGTTTATCGAGCTGAGTTTGATGATGGGAAGGTATACTTTCCTCGCCTTTCAAATCAATTTGGCTATTTCAGTTAAAAGGATAGAACATAGTCTTCTTGGACATGTCTGCTCCATTTTATACTTTCTGCTGGGCTTTCCATTCTCTATTATGAATGACATGCCCGCTGAGATAATTAAGGCATTTGTGGAAAGATTTGTAAGAGTCTGGATAGAGTGATGACTAGTGTTCGTATAGGAAGAAATTTTGTGCACATGTTTCCTTAAGAAAATTTCTCTTTAACATGCACACTGTCCCTATACCTTATTAAGTTGTAACTTCTGCTTGACACCACTGTAGGTTGCTGTGAAGAAACTAGATTCAGGCATTCTGCCCAGCCATATGTCTGATGATTTTATGGAGATGGTTTCAAGCATTTCCTTGTTGCATCATCCAAACGTGACAGAACTAGTGGGCTATTGTTCAGAGCATGGACAGCATCTGCTGGTCTATGAGTTCCATAAAAATGGCTCACTGCATGACTTCTTGCATCTATCAGATGAATACAGCAAACCTTTGATATGGAATTCCCGTGTCAAGATAGCTCTGGGGACTGCTCGGGCATTGGAGTAAGTTCAGAAAAGGAATTCTATAGTTCTAATTGTTTCTCACTAACATCAAATTGTGCCAAAAAAAAATGTGAACACGTCCTCCATTCTCTTCCCCGTTATCTATCATCTGCTTTATTATTCAAATATTGGAGCAAAGGGATTGGGTCATCGCCACTTGAATGATTCAACAAAAATGATAATCATTAACTATTTAGTATGGTATGAATTTTAATAATGTAAAAACCTGAGGCCAGCAAAACAAGGTGAACTTTTTATCAACTCATTTTCTGAGCATCTAAAACCTTTGCATATGAAGAAGTTGCTTTGGCATATCTGTTTCTACTCCACGTGAACAGTCCTCACTCTTTCTAAGATGCAGGACATGGCCTAGACTTTTGTTAAAGAATTTTGATGTTGTAATCTAGAACTTACCAAAAGATAGGGAAAGAGTGCAACCTTTGCAACCGAGACCTTCATAAATCAGTGGTAACTTATCTATGATATTAGTGACGAGCTTCCTGATACTCAAAGGGTTTTCTTCAGGTACCTGCATGAAGTTTGTTCGCCATCTATTATTCATAAGAATATCAAGTCAGCGAATATATTATTGGACACAGAGCTCAATCCACATCTCTCAGATGCTGGCCTGGCAAGCAGTCTCCATAATGCAGACCAGGTTGATCATGAACCTTCATTTAAATTTTCCAGATAGTCCATAGATAGTGTTTCTTTGATGTGAATTGTGAAGAACTTCGTTGCCTGAGCTTTTACGTTTGAAGTTCACTTGAGGTGAAGATTACCAAGGTTTTCCATCTGTCACTGCACACATTTCTTTTCTGTGTATATATTTTTTTTATGAAATTCATCTGCAATTTATGACCGGATAGGGTGATGAATACTTCTAACTTATGCTTTAACCTCTCTTCTTTTGATTGCTAATCTTGTCAAGCTCTCCAAAAGAGAACTTGGTTCCAAAATCCATGATGTGGTAGTAGCATAATTTGAGATGGTGCAACATCTAGTATTCTGGGTTCTTGCAGGATCTATTATGTAAGAACTACCCAGCAAAATACAAGTGGTTTCATTGTAGCTAGTTAGCTTATTTCACTTTCTGGATGTTGCATTTGAGGAATCATTTATTTCATGTTATCAAATTTGCAAGATTTTCCTGGATTCCAGTGAGTGAATTCACAACCACTTAATTGGTGGTGAAAAGCTTCTTGTCTTTATCTGGTCTATTTTTACCCGTATCTTAGTCTAGAGGCTAGACTAATCTCTAAACACGCACAGCTATTTGCTTAAACTTTTTTCTGAGTCCTCTGTTTTTCACAACATGCAGGTTTTGAACTATAATGCAGGTTCTGGATACAGTGCACCTGAGGTAGCTATGTCCGGTCATTATACTCTAAAGAGTGATGTTTACAGTTTTGGTGCAGTCATGTTGGAGCTTCTAACTGGACGTAAACCATTTGACAGGTGAAATGATAACATAAACAATATGATGAGAGAGATGATCTCATTGCCATAATCACGCTGATTATCCTATTTACCAACATAATTATAACTAAAGATGGGATAAAAATCAGTTAGTTCCTAATCTCATTGCAATGTTAATTGTTAACAGCTCAAGGCCTAGATCTGAGCAATCTTTGGTTCGCTGGGCAACTCCTCAGCTCCATGACATTGATTCCTTATCGAAAATGGTTGATCCAGAACTCAAAGGGCTCTACCCTGTCAAATCTCTTTCCCGGTTTGCTGATGTTATTGCTCTCTGTGTCCAGGTAATGTATTACTTGAAAGAGGGAACTTTGGTGAGGTTTATTTGAGGGAAGGGGGTTTTGAAGCTAGGTACCATATTGCAGTTTTTACCGAAACATAGATATTGGGAGTTCAGATTCGCAGCTTGGCATGTTTTGGGCATTACTGCAGTTGTAGAAGGGGAAAAGGGAGTGTGCTAAATATTGTATGAATTTAAGTTCTGATGCTTATTATCATTGTTTTTGTGGCAGCCTGAGCCAGAGTTTCGACCTCCTATGTCAGAAGTGGTTCAAGCATTGGTTCGTTTAGTGCAGAGAGCTAACATGAGCAAGAGAACTATCGGAAACGAACAAGGAGAAACACCAAGAGCTGACAACCCAGATACACAAGACTATATGTCTTGAAATTTGCTGCAAAAACGTTGATTTCTTGCATTTTTGTCGTAGATTGATAGCCACCCCCACCCCCTCGCACTTCTTGTTTATTGTAATTTCAAGTTTATTGAACAGTCTTAGACTCTTAAACACATGATACGAGAGTTAAAAGCTTGGTCCAGTAAGGTAAAAATGACATGGTTTAGCATAGTGTTTTGTTTTCTGGGACCCTGTAATGCCTTCGTGACAGTTCATTATGGCATTCTGTATGTAGTTATACTTTTTTTTTATTCTCTTTTCCTAGTTAAAAATGGTGATGATATCTTTCAGGATTTTGATTTTCAGATGCCTGATCATTGATGCCCCTGATAATATTCACATGAAGTCTTGCTGCTGGTCCATCCCAGCAACTAGTTTGAGGTGGGGATGTAAGTTAATAATCTTTTTATTCTGGCAATCCTCGAAAAGGAAAAAAATGGATAAGCCATGTGATATAAATAAACACCATTAATTATCATGGAAAAATCAAATGCATCTTTAAATATCATGGCAAAACAAAAGCACGAGGAAGCAGTGATGGTGACGATGATTTGGTTCTCGTGGAGAAGTCTGAATGTTTATCATCAGGTCGCTGGTGTGATAAGGCCTCTTCTCTCGAATTAGCAGACAGCTCAATTTCCTTGGTTATGTGTTCAGAACTTTGGTTGAATGCCAACCTTTATGGCTGAAATGTTTTTCTTAGGGATGAACTTCGTTTTTCATTGTAAGAACATCTTGGCAAGATATCAACTACGGTAAAACATGATGTGCACCTAACACAATCAAACACGACCGGCAAAGAGACTTACAAGGTGATTGAAAGAATGGTGGTGGTTGTTTTTTAAAATATTTTTTTTATAAATGCACGTCAAAACAACCCGAAAATATAAAAAAAATTATAAGCAAAAAAAAATTAAATTTTAACGAAAAGTAGATTCAACTGCCTAGCCAAACACCTCTAATATAACATAATTTGATGCAGGTTGTTAATTGTGTTCTGTTCTGGAAAGAATAGCCTGTATGCTTCATATCATTTTAAAAAATAAAACAAATTTCATCTCGATCAGGATCTCGTATTATTAGAGATTTCTTGTTCAATTTTGGCAAGATATTTTAGATTCGTTTCCTTTGTTCCGTTTCAAATAAAAGTTTGACAAAACTAAAGTGTGATTTTATTATTTAAAGAGTAAAGTAAAAAGCAGAAGTTAAATCTGGGTAATAACTTTTAGTGCTTGTAATTTTTAAATATAAATGCTATTTTTGTAATAACTTTTAGTGCTTGTAATTTTTAAATATAAATGCTATTTTCGTATGTATAATATCTAATTTATTAAAAAAAAATTAACTAGTTACATGGTGGGAGCAATTTGATAATAATATACCAGAACTTTAAAAGTTTGCAATTCGAGTTTTTAGTCAATGTTGTTGTACAACTAAGTATGAGAGAAATTGAAATATATTTAAATTCATCTATTTTAAAAAGGTAAAATAAGCTAGAGCATAATAGACTAAGTGATTTTGTCTTCAATTCGTTATAGTTTGAGCATTCAACTATGTTAAAATATTAATATTATCATATTAATAATGATATTGAAAATGATTATTACTATTTTTATTAATATTGATATTATTTGTAAAAAATTAAATTTATCACTAATATATATGGTTTATATTGATGTTATTTTCTTTTATGTTTTTAGTTTATAAAAATTTGAGCAAAACAAGAGATACTTTAGATCTTAACTCTGATAACATTGACTTAAATGAGTAGATTTATGAAGAACATAACCTTCTTGATGATGAGAATTAAATTTGGGAGATTATTGAGATATTTTTATCTACTTTGACTTTAGAAGATGAAGAGGTCCATTTTGAATACGATGATGAGTTTAATAAAAATAATAATCTATTAGAATATATAATTTATGTTTTCTTACATACCACCACAAGATCAATATTATTATTTTATATTAATGATAGAGATGATGTTTGATTTATGTATTTTTTTTGGTAATAAAATCTTTTACTTTTTTAATATTTTGATATTTTATTTGTGTTGAATTCCTTTAAGTTAAAATTATTTTCGGTATTAACTCTTAAGTCTTAACTATTTAAGAATGATTTAAATTTTAAAATTATATTTAGATATTTAACATTGTGTTTATATTATATAATTTGAAATTAATATATCTTTAAATTTAAATTTAAATCATGTATGTTAAATTATTATTTTGAATTTTATTTTGAGTGTTATATACACACACATAAATATTATATGTACAATATAGGACCGAAAAGAAACGTGAAAATATTCTAGAACTAATATTTATCGTTCCATTAAGAAAAACAAAATGCCAATCAAAATAGAATTGACATCTTTGGATGCAATTTTATCCATTATTATTATTTTAATATATTTTTAAATAAAAATTATTTTAAAGAACATCTACCAAACTTCCATACTAAAATCCATAAAACAACAATCACTGGAAAGATGTATAACCAGGCATTAAATTGCTAAAAATCCAGTTTCAATACATGCACTTCTAGTGTTCGCCCCCGAAGAAATCCTCATTGTAAATCGATAAATACACCGAATTAACTAAGGTCTACCGAGTGACAATGAAAATGGGGGATTGGGAGAATCCGATATGTTCTCGTCAAAGAAAGAACCAACAAGAGATATTCTATACTATTCACACACACACACACCACACAGATGATAGCACCATTGCTGCAACCTCAGATTTTAACCAAGTTTCCACCGCCCGGTCACCTGAATGAGCCCCTGCTGGTGTATTTCATATTGTTATGAAAGAAACAGGTTTTTGTAATAAGAATATAAATACAAAAAAAGCATAAAATAAATGCAGAAATCACCTGTTGAATTCTGAGAAAGCCGAGCCAAAAGATCAAACCGGATCTCCCTTTAACAATTCATTGTTCGTGTATGGATCTTAAATATCTGTGTCCTACTCTCCAAAAATGGAAGGCCAAACTCAACCTGGGAATAGCTGGGAAACTTTGTTTGAGGAGGGGTGCCCAGGTCGTTGATGCCATCGGTCTAGGTTAGAAGTCTGAGTATGGGTTGCGCGTTGTTTTCTTAGCTTGGTTGAGGTAGAAAAGACCCTCCCGTTCAATTCCCTTCCCAATCATCTTCCCCGAGCGTAGGTCCTGAATAACACGAAATTGGTTTAGGAAAACGGTTATGCAGGATTAATCAAGGGTTAATTTGCTGATCGAAATTAAATTCAATTGGAAATATGGGACACATAAAACATTATCAAGAATCAAATCGGGAGACAAAACAACTTTGCCGATGTGAGTTACTGTACGATTATTGACAGCCTTCGAGAATGTAAATAGACTCTGATCGCAAATCATTTGATCTGTGCATCCACTGTCCAAATTTTCACTAGACGACCATATACCTTCAGGAACCACCTGGGAGTTTGCCAGTGATGGAATTGCGATTTCCATCATTTACCCTTCAGGACAAGGGTCAATGAAAGGTGGGGAAGTTGCTACAAGTTCAGAAGAAAGATTAATGGAGAGTCATATTATTTTTCTCTAATTTTCTTG
>Ga0325402_1002186_pt1 | contig 16965 bp, 7 predicted proteins | sample PopdelMetagenome_22_FD_207212 | JGI IMG/M metagenome (GOLD analysis project Ga0325402, IMG submission 207212) | Populus deltoides microbial communities from Bellville, Georgia, United States - Xylem-PdKOR-R3 | ecosystem: Host-associated > Plants > Phyllosphere > Stem > Wood/Secondary xylem... | reverse complement strand
CTCTCTCTCTCTCTCTCTCCTAAGACCGTCAAGTACAAACTCTTTGATAATGGGTTAATGATTTTTTTTTCTTTTGTTATATAGATGGCATTTAAAAGGGTTAAAGGTTGATGGTAGTGTGTGAAATGGATGATCAGGCTATGGAGGCTAGTGTGGAATAGATTTTGGTTCTTGGCCTAACAACTAATTTGCTAGTAGGTCGACATAGAGTTGTTGTGGTTATTGATAGGTATATTGCGGTGGTCGCGATTACATAGTGGTGGTGTTAGTGGTGTTGTTTGGGTAATGAAATGGTTATACAGTGGTGGTAATGTTGGTGGTTTTGTTAGTTGGCGAATGAGTAATTATGGTTAAGTATGACAATAAGTCAAGAGAAAAAATGAGTGGTTATTGGAATTTTTATTCTGGGTAGTTTGAAAATGGATGGTTGTTAATTCTTGTTCTGGGAAATTTAATATGTGTAGAGATTTTGGTTTGTAATGGAAAAATAATAGAGAAAAGATTTATACTTAAAAAAGGAGTTTAAGAAGGCTTAAATAACGATATTTTGATCTGTAATAGGTATAATGAAAAAAGACGAGAGAATTTATCATTAAAAAGGAATTTAATAAAGACTCAAACAAGGGAATTTATGGTTACTTTTTTTAAAAAAAATTGTAATAAAAAAATAAGGGAGAGATTTAAGATTAAGGTTGTGGGTGGTTTTTTTTAAGTTATAAAACCCAACAAAAAAAATTAAAAAAATAGTAATAGATAAATTTGATAAATAATAGATAGATTGGTGTTGGTTCAGGTTGTTATGTTTATTATGGATGATGATAAAATTGGTGGCCTGTGTTAGAACTTTTAGTTATAGGAACAACTGAAAAGACCTGTTCTCTTACCACAGTTGATGCAGGCCAAGATAGAATTGAAGAAATAAGAGGGGAGAGAGGAAGAAATAAGAGGGCAGAAGGAGAAAATGAGTCAGAAAAGAGAAAGAAAAGGAGCTGGAAAAGAGAAGAGAAGAGAAAAACGTAGGAGAAAAATATTTAACTTTGTTACTTCAGAAAAAAAATGACATATGCATAAAATATATATTAATAACAATCTAAATTACAACTTATAATTGAGTTTAAAATCCATTAAATAAAATATTCATAAATCGAACACAATAATAAAACCAAACGAAATTCAATAATATAAACTTATATCCAATCTCCAAATCAAAGACAAACGAGTTGGAATATCTGTCATCATGAACTATGTCTCCAATTTAACATCTCTGCCAACTTGGCATAAACCAACTTAAATATTTAACAAAAAAGCTTTTTATGCAACAACTTTTCATGCTAAGTATGATCATCGTGAAAAGATAAATCAAACAGACCTATATTTGATGTCGAAGACATGTAGAAAAGAAGTAATATGATAAAAATTACACAAAAGAATAAAAATAAATGAATTGAGAGCTCACCAAAATTTCTCCAAGCAAAAAGAAAAGGAAGTAGAGAGTGGGCGCTAGAATGAAAAAAAGAAAAAACAAAAAAAAAACGAATACATTAAAAATAAAAACCTAAAATAATACTCCAAGATTAAAAGTACATAAACCACCCATAATAATTATAACTTTTGTTGACAAAATTATGCGTCAAGTGACTTAGTATTATTAAATCATGTTGCCATAGAATTTAAAAAGGTTGCTGAAATATATAATAAGCATTCAGTCGTTAACAAAACTTATCATAAATGCATTAAACAAATTTAAAGTAAAGGAAATCACTTTGATCTACTAACATAGTTAAAAGCTTTTATATACAGTAAATATATATGGTCGAAGTTTGACTCTTTAACAAACATCATGTCTCTAAGGTTAAAATATGATCAGCATCTTAGCTCAACAATCAGAATCCAAAAAGTGAATGAAAATAACATGGTTGGCAACAATACACAGATAAAAAAAATGAAAAAAAAATCAAATTGTAATAATTGATCAAACCAAATGAGAAGCTATAAATATACCTCAACAAAAACCATTAAGGCCCCAAAATCAAACATCTTCCTTCCTTTTCCTAGATAATCTTGCATCATAAATGGTCCATTAAATGAATATTTCTTAATGGGTATATTTCTTGGTGGGGCATTCTTATTTTTTTTTAACCTTGACTTAGTTGTATACTTGTATCTATCTTTTATTTGGGCATGGCCCCTACCATTTTGAATTTCTCTAGTTCTTTAACTTTTTCATGACCTTTCTTTGGCCTTTAATCTTTAAATTTTTGTTTGCTCCCAATATGAGGTATGATCCTATGTAAGATCAACTCTTGATCTTTTGAATTTTCATTCCCTCATAGTGTGAGGGGTGTGATTATAAGTGGGATCAACTCTTGATTTTTTGAATTTTCATTCCCCCTCATTATAAGGTGTGATCCAAACCAAGATTTTTACAAAAAAAAACTAATTCAAGCTAAAATGGAAACCACAAGGGAAGTGGTTAGAACCGATAAGTTTTGTCTTTATTCAATATAATTTTTTGGAACTTATGATTTTTATGAATCAATGATTAGCAAATCAAACTACATGCAATTATGTATAGAACAAAAATATGGCCCAAAGACATGGGATGCGAGCTTTTTATGTATTTTTTATTTTGGTGTCTTGGTTTAGAATTTTTTGGTCATTTTAAAATGGAAATTTCTTGATTGATTTGTTTGTCATCCTATAATTAGGATGTTAAAATGTTCTTTTGAGTAAATATCAAATTATTTATGAAATCAAAACACATGTTTATTTATTTGGTAAAAGGTTTTCATAAAATTGATTTGATCAGAATGTCTTGAAAGGGTGAGGGTGTTTCTTAGCATCTTGGAGTTCATCCATTTTGATAAACTTCCATTACATTAATTTGATTAAAGAGGAAAAATAAAATGCCAAATGATATTTTTATAATAACATCTTTTTATTTCAAAACAACAATAACATTGACAAAAGATATTGAAAAAGAAAGTGTAGTGCAGTCTCCCTAAACTTGAAAACCTATATTATGAAACAAGCTTTCAACAAAGTCTAGTATTGTCTGCATATGTCATGTAGGCACGTTGCATTCTTAGCTGCCCTATTATGAATTGTTTTCTTTTTATGGTCACACTCCCTTTTGCCCATAAATTAACTATTAATGAAGACTTTCACAGTCTAGCCTTCATTTCAAGAATCCTTAAAATTGACTTTGAGACCTTTTTTCTTGCATGTTTCATGTAGCTCGATTGCAGGATGCTTTCTTAGTGTTTATGGGCAAATGAATGGTCTCATCACACCCTTGAATGTTTCTTATACCTTGTTAAGGGATTGTTTAATGTCCTCATATATAGCTCTTATAACTGTTTCTACCATATCAGTTAGGGTTTTTGGTGTTTCAATGAGTCCATGAGAGTACAAAGGATAATGCAATATATCTTTTAAGCATCTTCTAATTTGTTCTTCCATAAGAGGCTTTTTACAGCTCAAATACTGGTGTAAATTGTGCTTGAGGGCTAGTTGAGCTAACTTTTCTATACCCCTATTAACTATCCTAAGTTATGTTAAAATACTTGGTGACAAGTATGGGTACTATGAGCACTATTCTTTTATAAGAAGGAAGTTCAACACGGAATCCCCTATATATTCTAGATGTCTAGAAGATGGCTCCTTATCAGAGAAAGGGTTATGCGTGAAGGCTTGTTCTAACAACTTTTTGTTGCTAAACTTGTAGCCTAAACTTGTAGCTAAGGATACCTTCTACTTCTTTAAGAGTCCGTAGCCATCTCACCCTTATTGACTCAAGGGAATTCTTTGCTCATTCATTTTCTATGACTTCTCTTTGTGCCTTTTCAATCACTAGGTGATCTTGCTCAATGTTGACATCTGACAAGCCTTTTAGCTTTATCATGCAACTCCTAAAGAAGGTGTTGTTATTCCTTTAATAGCCAGGCAGTCATCCATTTCACTTTTTACTACTGTCAAGGCTAGTTCTAGAATTATCTTCCTCCTTTTTATGTTTGGTTTTTCAAGATTTGTGTTGACTATTTCAAGGTTCTCAACATATACTAGCTTTGGAGAGGCACCAATTATCTTTTGATGTTAAGAGGAAGAGAATGATGATACTATCGGTACTTGATATCCTAATTACAAAATAAGGTTTTCTATTGAATGTTTTGGAGCATTTTCTGGTATCTTCATGGAAAGGGCTTGCTAAGCGTTTCCAAGCATACATGTTAGCATGTATATCTCCTTCATCATGATGTCCATGATTTTATTCTCTTGTATCGATTCTAAAAGGGATTTGAATCTTGGGGGGACTATATTTCTTCTACAAATGAAAAGCATGCAATATTGCAATAAGATATGCTTGTGAAAAAGAACATGTAAATTAAATGCAAGTTTGCTCTCTAGGGTGTGACTAATAGTTGTTACTATTGTATGATGAACAAGAATTTTGATCCTTGTCCAAATTTTACAATGAAAATTTCCTGAGTGATGGTCATATGTCACATGTAAGTTCTGAATTCAAGATGCTACATGAAGGGCTTGCTTTGATGCAAAACATATGTAGGAACATACACCTTAAAGGCAGGTTCTCGTTTTTTTATGTGAGATAAGGGGTAAGTGTACTATTTGATCTCTAAAAAATGTTTCTTGTTTTCCTAGAGATCGTCCTTGTGAAGGCAATATAGAGGCTTATTAGGCAATGAGATGACACGTGTATCAATTATTATCAGTCTAAACACTCAGCGAAGAGTTGAGATTTATAGAAACTCAAACCTTGACTCAAGTCATAAGATAAACTAATGGTCCTCCACTTAGCCTAAAGCTTTTAACCTGGTTCAAAGGTCCCTAATAAAATCATTGTCTTGGCGTACCCTCCTCGTAGGGATATAATATCGTGGGAAAGCTTTGTTGTCGTGTTCTAATGGTCTTTCATTCACTTAAAGAATTGTTCTATATAATAAATCCTTACAAAGGTAAGGAAATTAATCTCTTATTTAAAAGGATATTTTATAGAATACAAAAAAAAAAAATTCTTTTATAAGTTTAGGGAGTCAGTCAAAAAATTCAATTTACTCTTATTTGAATGATCCGAGAACATACTTTTCTCTATTTTAACTCTAACAATAAATTGCTCATTTTTCGGGAATAAAAATACTTTTTTCTATTTTAACTCTAACAATAAATTGCTCATTTTTCGGGAATAAATATCAAATATACTCTTAAATTGCTAGGATATTGTTAATTTCTTTATATCCAAAAGATCTTGATTTTTCAATTATAATGTATGTTTGAATCGTTTAACGAACGAACAGTAAGTTTCTTATAAAATGATATTGTTTGAAGTTCTTAATTTATTATTTTTGAAGACTTAAAGGTGAGACTGATATAAAAAAAAATTGTTTACTGAGAAATGAGATTACATATGTAATTGAAGGATATTTTTTAGGGTTGGCCCTTTTCATTTCTTTGTTTTGAAAACAACGACAAGTTGCTCTTTTTGGAACAGAAGGAGAGGTTGGTTGTGCAACGTGAGACAAACGACGAGTTGTTGTTTTGGGTTGGGCAAATTCTAGATCCTCAGCCTATTCAGCTAAGTTGTCTAATCGACGGATCCACTCGACATCTGCGGCAGCTCCGGCGACTCCTCCCCCTGTACTTCTGGTAAGACTTCAATTTCTCTCGATCTTTCCGTGTCTCTATTTTTTTGTTAAATTTCTTTGTGCTCGGTGCCAAACCCTCCTTGCTTACCTGACATGGAAGCGTATTTAATTGAGGAAGAGGATCAGCTATGGTTCTCTCGTTTGGTTTGCAGGACTTCATTCTCCGAGCTCGAGTGCTGAAGCTGTATAGGCAAGCACTAAGGACTACAAGGAGAGCACCTGGTGACGCTAGAGGTGAAGTTTATATTTTTTGATTGATTAATTTTTCTTGATGTTATCAATTTGATTAAGGATTTTACAGACTGCGGGAATATTCTCATTTGAAGGCTGTTATATTGTTCTTTCAACATTTTCTTTTTGGGTTTCTTACAAGCTTGATTTTCCGTTTTAATGGTTCATGCATCGTCATTGTAGAAAAAGAAAATCAATTATTAAAACGACAACGATCATTTATAAATAAGACTTCAATAGGGTCCGAAAAGTGCAACTCTTTACTGGGAGAAAAGTTCAGGCAACTATGAATTATAGCGTTGTTTCAAATGTAATGGGTTTTACAGCTGACCTGAAACAAACAATTAGACAAGAGATGGAGAATAACCGGCATTGCAATGACAAGCAAAGGATTCGTTTTCTCATCAGTGAAGGATTAGAGAGATTAAAACGTCTGGACGAGATGCTCGATATGCAGGGACATTCCCCGTGGACATAACTGGGCACATGTTGTGCAGATGATATTCTGTGTTTCAAGAAACTGTATTAAATTTGTCAGTTTTATGTTTTATAATTGATATTGTGTAACACATGAACAATAAAACCTTAATTGCTTGTTTTGATGCTTTCGCCTTCCGCAGTGGTGATTGCCAGAAAAATGCAGTGTCCTGGTTGAGGGCGAGTTTGCCTCTACTTTTTTCTGTTTCTGAAAATGTATGTTTCTGCGTGGACTGCAAAATAGTATCTAAAGGTTGACTTAATTAGAATTTGACTTTGCAATTTTATTTTCCTGATACTGAGGACGAAGAAAATAGTATTGAAGTGTTGTTCATCAATAATGTTTATGATGAAAAACAGAGCAGGATAATCTCTCCATCCTCCGGGACCTCTATTCAGCCATATCATCTCTGACGAGAAAGCAGGGTAGGCAAATGCCGTATTTCCGCTTTGGATGAATTGTGATGATTAACCCATCAGCATTTCAACTAGATGGAGTGTGTGTATGGGCTTAGACTGAATGTGTTCCTGTGGACATGATTGGAAAGTACGCATTTGTCATACGTTTCAGGAAGGCAACCGTTGGGCGGATTGATTCGTTAATTATGATCATGGCTTTGGACTTACGCTCGTTTATTATAAAAAAACGAAAACCCTTACGGTTGGCAATTTGCAATCAAGCCAGGAGTCAACCCAAAGATACAGGTTAGAAGATTTTGGTTGGCTAAAAGATTAGGGTCATGCTGATTCTACTCTCTCCCTCTCTCTATATATATATATGTCATGCTGCAATTGGTGACATGTAGAAAGATGGAGGAAACATGAGAGACTAATCCAATGGCAAGGTGCCGTCTGTTCCGCAAACTACAAAATCAAACAAGCCCCTAAAATCGTGCACCCACGACACCTACGCGCAAGGAACACCTTAGACAAGAAAAAGACGCAGCCTTTCATCTCCCTCTCATTGCTCTTCAATCAATCATTTTCCTCCTTTTCTATTTTGTTGGTTGTGTTCTTTTGCATTGAGTTCTATGAGGAAGTTGTGTCCAAATTATGATAGGGAAGATGCACTTGACACCGTCTTGGAGGTACCTATACCGGAAGAGATGTTCACAAAAATGGGCAACAATTCAGCTTCCCGTTGGCAAAACATGCGTGCATTGATGAATGCTCAAGCTGCTGCTGATAAATCAACCCATCTCCAATCTAAATCAAATGCTGAATTTATAGCATTGCTTAAACTTGTTGGCTCTCCTCTTATCCCTTTTCAGGCCCACCCTGATCAGCCTCTCACTCGTCCTCTCAAAGATTGTTCCATTGTATGTATGGCTCTTTCATTTTCCTCTTCAAGATTCTTTTTTGGCTTATTCTGAACATGAAAATGGAAGGTACATAATTAAGGGATATGACAATTTAAGGGGAAAAAAAAGAGGAGTAAATGAAATTCATTGCTGGACTATATATATATTCGTATGATTTGAGAGATTATCTGAAAATCTTGCCGTGCTATCATGGCGTGCATGTTTTGTTATTTTGAAAACCTTCCCTGCAAATGTAAAGGTCCTATTCATCGTGGCAGAGGAATAGCTGAAAACTGTTGAAATTTGGTGGATGAAATTGAGAACATTGGGGATTTTTTGCTTGTTATTAATTCACCTGTAGGCTATGGCGATAAGGATATTTGCTTGCTTCGCATTTCACATTTGATATGGAAGAGAAAGAAACAATCAAAAGGGGAAAGCCCTCAACATTTTTTATTTTATGCTTCATGCTTAACTCAAAACATTAATTCTTCATTCTACTTTTTATTGATCGGTGAGGCTGATGAGGCCGTATCTCAGCTCCTTCAACTTGAACTGGAAATGTGAGTCCTGGTTAATAACAGTATCTTATTTCATGAACAGGGAGCTTCTACCGCAAAATATATAGTACAACAATATATAGCAGCAATTGGAGGACCATTGGCGCTGAATTCAGTGAAGAGCATGTATGCAGTAGGGCAGGTTAAGATAGCTGCATCAGAAATGCACCAAGGTGATGACAGTGTGCACGCAGATGGCAAGTCTGAGGTTGGTGGATTTGTACTATGGCAAAAAAACCCTGATTTATGGTACCTAGAACTAGTTGTTTCAGGTTACAAGGTTAGTGCAGGCAGTGATGGCAAGGTTGCTTGGAACCAGTCCTCTTCTCAGGGCTCTCATGCTAATAGAGGTCCTCCAAGACCCTTGCGGCGGTTCTTCCAGGTATAACCTTCTCTGAATGTTTTACTTTCTAGTGACAAAATAATCCTTTTACGTAATCTAAAACTATTGATTTAATATCTTTCTGGTTGTATTGTTTCAAAATGTCAAATGCATTGAAGATGATTTTCTTTGTGATGTGATCTCAATAGGGATTGGATCCAAGGTGCACTGCCAACTTGTTCTTAGAAGCAGCAAGCATTACAGAGAAGAAAGTGAGCAATGAAGACTGCTTTGTACTAAAGCTCGAGACCGACTCGAACACCCTTAAAGCTCAAAGTTCTTCCAACACAGAAATTGTACACCATATAATACGGGGCTACTTCAGCCAAAGAACAGGACTCCTTGTCAAATTCGAGGATACGAAATTAGTGAAGATGAAACCGATTAAAGGAAATGATAACGTGTTTTGGGAGACAAGTATGGAGTCAGTGGTTGGAGATTATAGATATATCGAAGGCATCAATGTAGCACATAGTGGGAAGACTACAGCAACACTTCACAGATATGGAGCATCACATAATCATAAGAGGAAAATAGAGGAAACATGGATGATTGACGAAGTTGATTTTAATATATGTGGGTTGTCAATGGATTGTTTTTTACCTCCTGCTGATCTAAAGAGAGAACAAGGAGGAGAGCAGTGACCAAATTACATATTTTTTTTTAATTTTTTTGGAATAGGGGAACAGAAATGTGAGTTAAAGATTGCAGGTTGAAGGGAAATTCCCTGTACATGTAGGAAAGTGGAAAATTTCTTATAGAGGAGAAGAGTGTTGGAAACAAGAGAGAAAAGTCTTGTTCTTGTTTAGGAAAACTATGTTTTTGTTTACACTTTGCTCGATGGAGGAATTCTTCCAACAATAAGGCGCAACCCCTCGTTTTCAACAACACACGCTATTACAATGGATAGCTATGCGCAATGCTTACGTTCCTTTCATATGGTAAGAATCTGGTCATCCGCACGCTTTCTACCTGTCATAGTGCACAGTAGCCCTCAAAAACCTCCAGTATTTTAGGAATATTCACCGTTCTGTACTCTATATATTTAAATAGAGACTTAAACTAATTGAAATATTCACCATTCCCTATTCTATACACTACCGGTTTCTTTAAAATTTTACCATCTCTTGTTTGCCAAACAAGGAAGGGGAACGAAGGAGAAATAAATTTTCTTTATTCGGATAGAAAAGTGAATGAAAGATAATAAATATCATTGATATTAATACCTTTTAGCTGCTACAAATGAGATTCGGGACACTTATTAGACCAGTAGAATGGGTCAGCTCTTCATCTGGCTGCTTGAAGATTAGACTATTTTAAGTTGAAAAAAAAACAAAAAAAAAAACATAGTTGACCCGATAAAATATCCGGTTTGATTCAATTACTAATTACTTCAGGTTTGATCAAGTCAAAACCCATCCATCAATCTATTAACACTTTTTTTTATTAAAAAAATAGTCAAAACAATATTGTTTTGATTCTCTAAAAACAAAATTATGTCAACCCGTAACTCGAGCCTTATCTTTTGTCAATCTCCGAGCCGGGTTTTATAACTATGGTTTAAATAATAAATTTTATTTGAGAAAAAAAATTATAAAGTTATTTCATTCTTGTTATAGGATCAAATTTTTCATCAAAATTTCAATCCTAATATTGCAGCCAGTCTCCCACTAGACTTAATCTTTCTTCACCAAATTCATTCTTGTTTTGCCTATATCCAAAGTGCTTCACTTATTCAAAATGTTTTTCCTAATCTCTTGTTTGTTATAAACAAGTAGAGACAACACGAACAAATAAACAAAATCAAAAGTACAAATATTAAACGAAAATCCCAACATTTATTAGCCTTTAATAAAGGAACAATACATAAATATATCTTGTTTGTGCAATACACAATCATTTGCATGCTACACAACCTTTGTCCTGTTTATAATACAAAAATGTACAAAAGCTACAAAGAAACTACCTCCCAGGGGATCAAAAAAAGTTTGCATAGTTTTTTTCCTCAAAATAGTTAATTGTTGTGACGGTCAATAATAGCATAACATGTTGCAATTTCCTTTGATCTGCCGCCCAATAAATCATCATGCCAATCTTCCATACCATTGTGTAAGTATCGTTGGCCATTGCACATCTTAGACAGTCCCTCGTCCATGTCAAAAGTTGTGTGAGCTATGAACCTGCTATTTGCACGTATTATTATATACTGTTATCGAATCTATCATTGCCCATGAATGTTACCATCATCCTAATAGTGTTTTCATCGTGTGTCCTCATGCCTAAACCTATGACAAACCTTCCCCACTAAAAGAGTCTGACACCCTCATTGAAACATAAATAAGGTAGTCCTGCACTAAATCCTAAAATTAACACAAGTTAGTTCTCTCTCTCGAGAAACCTCCTAATCATTCTCATATTTTACCAAGAAGAACTTAGTGTAGTGATTTTTCTTGTGTTGCCCAAGTCTTTGGCGATCTATGATCTTAATGATTCTATTGTCAAACTACTTGTAAATCGTCGGAAGAGCTTGTTGTGACTTACTTATTTATGGATCCTCTTTGTTTTCATGAAAAAAGTTCTAAATAACTCTTATGAAAGGTTGGGTAAAGTTTCAACCGTTTTGAAAGCTTTAATCTATAAGCAATACCCTATTTTTTCTATTATCTCAAATGATTCATCATTTCTCAACACTAATCATCAATGCCTTATATCCCCAACAATCTTTTTTTCTAAATATAAGAAGTCAATTTAAACAACACCTTATCACCAACACTAAACTCTAAGGGTCTCTGTTTCTTATCTGCATACTTTTTTATACATTTGATTGCCTTACACCGTTGTTTTAAGCCTGTTCAAACAACTTTTATCTTTCTATTGCAAACTTATATGTGGTTGAGATTTTCCCATCAAACTTTAACACTGCTATTTCAGCATGGTTTTAAAGCTGCACTCCCAACACTAACTCAAATGGGCTTGAATCTATCACGGATGATTTGTGGAGATTGTAATAGAATTATGCACGGTCCAACAACTCTAGTTAGTTTTGTTACATGGTCGTTACATAATGCTTTAAGTATTACTCCAACAAAGCATTCACCCATTATGTTTTCCCATATATTAGGGGATGATTCATAGTGAAAATATTTTGTCAAATGGGCTTGAATCTATCATGGATGATTTGTAGAGATTATAACAGAATTGACACAATCCAGCAACTCTAATTAGTTTTGTTGTGTGGTTGTTACATAATGCTTTAAGTATTCCTTCAACAATGCATCCACCTTTTTTTTTTCCTATTTGTTTGGGGATGATTCCCAGTGAAAAATTTTATATCCTCCCCAACAAGTTAAACAATACAGTACATAACCTACCAGTAAATCACGCATCACGATCACTAACAATGTTCGTAAAAAGTCCAAAATATTTCACCATATTTCTGTAAAATAACCCAACTACAACTTCTGTCATGGCTACAATGAACTTGTTTTTTTTTTAAAAAAAAAAACTTTATCTTATTGATATAATAGACACTTCTTGATGTAAAGCTCTACGTCTTATCCCATTTTCACCCAATAACAAGTTTTGGAGAAAAGAGTCAGTGTCTTCTTGATGTAAACATTAAATTTTGAGGACTTAATTTTTTTGAAGATAGGGATGAAATTGAAGAAATAAAAAGTTTAATGGTCAATTTGTATAAAACCAAAATTAAGGACCTTCTTGAAAAAGACACTGAAATTAAGGGGTGATATTGAAATTCAACGAGGTCAAAATTGCACCAAATCAAAAGTTTAGAGTCAATTAGAGGTGTAATTAAAATAAATAAAAAACCAAAGAACTAAATTGAACTTTGGCCAAATCTCTAAATTAAAACCTTAAAGACAAAACAACGTCATTTTAACCATTAAAAAAAAATAGACGATAAGTCGTTTGGTTATTGTTCATCATCTTCTTCTTTTTACTCGAAAAGGCTGCTTGGATGGCTACCTTTTAAGAACATTTAATGCTTCATCTCTCAACCAAACCGAATAAACCCTACACCACTATGATAGCATAACATTGTACTACACCCTAGAGTAGGTCTTGCTAGCTGATTACCCTTATAGCCTCGCAACGCTGCCGTAAATTGACCAACCTAACCAACATTTAGTAGTTATTTATAACAGACCATGATGGCACCTTTGAACCAATAGTTGAGATCTTTTCCACTTGAATCAAGGGTCAAGATTTATTTTCAATAAAAAAAAATGTCACTCTTTTACCCCTATAAATAGGGATGAATTCTAGATACTAAGCAATAAGAAATCTGAGGCTAAAGTTGAGAAAAAATCAACTCTTTCCCCCCCCAGTTTTTTTCTCCAATCTTCTCCCTCTTACTTCGCCGTCATAGTCGCCACTAACATCACGCTAAACCTCCCAGCGCGACCACCAACCATCTCCACCACCATGTACAACAAGCAACACCCCTAACACAAACATCTTTCTCCTTTTCTTTCCCTCGTGGCTGTTGCATGCATAATTCTTTCTGCATACAGTGGCTAAAATAATGAACATGGTCGCTGGCCCAGCCCAGCGACCATGTGGGCCTAGGCTGGACACATTTTCATCCCAGCCTAGATGGTTGGGTCGGGTCCAGCCCAACATAAAAAAAACAGAAAGAGGTTAAGTCTTCTATTGGCTCAACCCGATCGGATCGGGCTTGGGCTCCAGGCCCAACCCAACATTAAAAAAAAGAGAAGGCTATTGGGCTGTTAGTCAGCCTCGCTCGACTGAGTCAGGCTGGACCCATTTCAGCCCAGCCCGGATGACTGTATCGGGTCCAATCCACTTAATAAATAAACAATATAATAATATAAAAAAGAAAAAAATGAAGAAAATTTCCAAAGAGCATTTTAAAAATATTTATGGTCCCTTATATGTTTTTTCAACTATTTTGCATAATATTAAGCTATAGATTTACAATGTAAGATATAGACCTGGTATTAAAAATATATGTTTTTCTTCAAAACTTAAAAAAAATCCAAAAATTCAAAAATAAACTTTCATATAAAAAAATGTGTTTGGTTTTCATGCATAAGATCAAGTCCTAAAGGTTTTTCATATATATTTTCTAAAAAAAGAAAATTAAATCATCTTTTCATCATATTTTAAAAAATATAGAAATGGATATCATAAACGGTTTATGATTATCCATTAGGGTTTGTTCAAAATACAAAAAATCCCATTATAATTAGTTTGTCATTCGGAATGCTAGGTCTTAGCTACATTCAAGAAATAAATAAGTATGGACTTTAGAATAGTTATGATTTAACCCAATAAGACATAAACTTCCTTACGAGGGGAGATTTGCCTTATACCTTAAACAAGACCAACAGATATGAACACAACTTAAAACAACAATCAAACAACAATGTAGGTAGGGTGCACTGGGAGTGATGTGTCTTCCCCATGCACAATCAGTCCCTCACCCGGACTCTTGCAGAATATTAGATTTTTTAATGATCATAACACTCGGTGGCGACTCCTGAACTTATAATCATTCGACGTCATGCACATCATGACATGATGACGACTCCACTAAGAAGCGCCTTGTCTAGTTGGACTAAGCTTTACTCATTTGATTGTTTGCGTGTTTGTTTTGGTTTGTTTAATTTTAGCACATTCAACATGCATTTTTATATACTGCTCATGCATAAGCACGTCGGGTATGAATTAATACCTTCATGCATTTTAATTTTTATGAATAAACCCAACACTAGGTTAGGTGGGGAATAACGGTTTGTCTCGTGATTTTCTTAAAGTTTATATAATTATAATTTTTATATTTATAATAACTTCTTAAATTACATAAATCATATCAACATTAATATAATTATCAATTAATAGACATGATTTAATATAACTAGCTAAAGTATTAAGTGATGAATATTAGAGTTTGTTCAATAGGTCTTTCATTAATAATAATAAAAAAATATATAGCAAGAAAATAACATGGCAATTGGATCTCTTAATTGATTTGGGCTTAATTAATTTAAAATAAAATAGGGGTCTAGGATTAAATTTGAACACAACCAAATACTTTAATATTTTATTTTTTTTAAAAAAAAAGAAAGTAAAAATGGGTGATTATTGCCACAATTTATAAATCACTTTAGTTATCAACCTTAAAAAAGGGGGGAAATTAATATAATTTATCTATTTTTTCACTTTGCCTCCATTCTTTTTAAAATTATATTTTACATCCTACAGTTTATAAATTCATTCATGATATTTTATATCCTCACTCTAGTGTGAAAAAAGACTCAATAAAAAAGGTCAGATTGTTTATAGAATTGTTATTTTATATTAATTAATGACTAATGAGCCCTTCATTAAATATCACAACTTTGCCATCATTTTCGATATCTCTATTCAGTTCCTATGAAAGCAAATTATTATTACCTCTGTTCTTGAAGTTTATTTTTACACTTGCAAGACAACGAGGAGAGGACTGGAGGGGGTTTTTTCCGGGGATATATGAATTTGTTTGTAATTACAGTAGTAATTATGATTTAAAATATTTTTTATTTAGAAATATGTGATTTAAAATATTTTTTATTTAGAAATATTTTAATAGTGGTTGTGAATTAAAATATTTTTTATTTAAAAATATTTTAAAATTACTTGTTTAAAAAATTATTTTTGAGATTAACATGTCAAAAAAATTTAAAAATATAAAAAAATATAATCTTTAACAAAAACAAAAATTGAATTTTAAACAACACGATTTAACGGTATTCCAAACGCGCACTAGGAAAAGGGAGGATATGCAGCTGTGGGTGGATGATTTTGAATCAGTGGGAGGAGACTAATTGGGCAGAAAAGAAAGAATATAAAATATAATAGCTTTTCTGTGGGTGATAACGATTTTTTCATATATTACATATTAGAGTAATTTAGTTATTCTATTTAATTCCTTAAAGAATAGCAGTTAAGTAAAAAAAACATAATTAAATCACATTTTTTTTTTTGTAATTATATATATTTAAAAAAACAAAAAAAGAAATCAACAAGAAATTGCAATAATAATCTTATACATGGGCCGTGTTTAAAAGCACTCGAGATTCACATATTCGGGTCTAATCTGACACTTACAATGACCACCTATTCTAATAATGGGCCTAATTCCTCTCCTTCCGCAGTCCAATAAAAAGAGGCGTTCTTATAGAAAACCCTAATTCATGTAAAACCCCTATTTAAAGGCAGCATCAAACCTCAATGCTCTTACTCGCCGTCGCCCCTACTCGGTTCGTTCAACAACTTTCTTCCTTCTTTTCTAGTCTCTCTCTGCAGCTTCAATGCTCCTTTTCTTTTCTTTTTAAAATTTTAATCTCTGGATTGATTGTTTTCGATAGTTTAAGATCGATTAGAATTTGCTGCGTCTGTTTACCCACTTCTCGGGCAGCAAAAAATGGAAAGCTGGAGAAGATAAAACGGATGCAAAGATCCAATAAGGTTGGCTTACCAGCCCATTGCATATTATTATCTTGCCTTGGTGTCAAATGGACCTACCTATATTTCTATCAATTTGTTTGATTTTCTTTGCATTAAAAAAAAACAATTTTGGCAATTGATGAGCAATATGTTTATCCTACACTCTGAATGAATTGTTGTGTTGAGCATAAACTCCGCTTATTATCTGATGCCAATACTTTCTTCGATTGCTTCTCTTTTTTATGATTATTTCTTGGTTTAGAAATAGTAATGAAGGCAAATGATGGAAAAAAATTCTTATCCTACACACTGAATTAAATGTGGACCAAAAACTCCGCTTATTATCTGATGCCTTTGTCAATCTTTATTAGAACTGTTTTTTTTCTTTTAATTATGTATTAAGTAGTGTGATTAAATGTTCATCGATGATGAGAAAAAGCAGACGGGCGGTCTGAATCTGATGCTGTGTTGATTGTCTGCGGAATTTCCTCTGAGATTATTTGAAATTGTTTCCTTGTTTGTTCTACTTTTATCTTGATTTCCAGTACATCAGAATTTCCTCTGATTTATCTCTTCACGTTGTTGTTGGTAGAGAGATTTTTAATGTTTGATGCTGCTTTTTATTCTCCTGCAGTGATGAAGTTGCTTCAATTATGTCTGGACTTATGAAAATTGTCTATGATTTGACGTGCAACCTTCTGAGCCGATAATATGTTTTCCGGCTTTATTTTTTCTTCTTTTTTTCCTCTGGCCTGCAAATCTCCATTTTATCACTTCTGCTAAAAATAAATTAAATAAAATTCTCAATTAAACTAAATAAAAAATATATAAAATTTAATTTTTAATTAATCTAATATATAAATAATGATATTTTGAAAAAA
>Ga0325402_1002181_pt1 | contig 16978 bp, 6 predicted proteins | sample PopdelMetagenome_22_FD_207212 | JGI IMG/M metagenome (GOLD analysis project Ga0325402, IMG submission 207212) | Populus deltoides microbial communities from Bellville, Georgia, United States - Xylem-PdKOR-R3 | ecosystem: Host-associated > Plants > Phyllosphere > Stem > Wood/Secondary xylem... | reverse complement strand
TCATGATGCTCATGGAATACCAATCCACAGGTTCCAACTGCAGCTGCCGCGGCAATCTCCTCCTTTATCTTGTGCCCGTGTGCATGCTCTGGGTCTTTCTTTGACTTGTGCTTCTCATTCTAAATTAGTAAAGCAACAAATAAATATGGAATAAAAAAAAACTATTCCTTGCTGGCTTGCTGGTTTCTTGAACTTTCATTAAAGAAAAAAAAAAAAAACAGGGAGAAAAAATAATTGTTTTATAAAAACAAGGATTGATATATATATAGGCCTGGTATATTTTTATAAGAAATAATTGATTAAAGATCGTGAATTTGTTTGTAGCTCTTGCATTGAAATATTTAAAATGAGAGAATCCCACATCAATTATACACACGCACACACAAATATCCACCAACTTACCTTTTTTTGTCAAAAATAAAAAAAATAAAAAAATATAACAATAACCATTCTAAAAAAACAATGATTGAAAACAGGTACTGTTTTTTTAAAAAGATTGATTACTGCATGAAACAAAAGAATACCTTGAAAAAAATATTAACCAGAATATATATATAGTAACACACAGAATTTAAATTAGCGAGCTAGTGACAACTGACAAAACATTGTACCATGGCAAAAGCACCAGCGGCAGCAGCTCCAAGCTTACCAACGTGCCCAAGATTCTTGTGATGCTTCTTTTCTTTTCTGTAATCAACTGGTTTCTCCTCGCTCTTGTGGTGGTGGAAGACGCCTTGGTGCTGCTTCTCTTGATCAGCCATGCTCACAGAAGGTATTAGAAGAAGAATGAGGCAAGAGCGTGTTTGGGAAGGTTTTTAATGTATGGTGTGAGTTGTGGTATAGCTTGAATTTGTGGGGCTACTTATAGGTGCATGATGGCAAAGAGTGACTCGTTCTAATCTCCTCTATAAATTATATCTTGGTTACAAGTAAATAAATGTTAGATGGATGATTAGGATATCTGGGATCACGGATTATTTAATTATCTATATATTACTTTTATAATGAAGTTCTTTGCACGTATCATCATGGAGGAAATTAGATATGGTTGCTTTTAACAAAAATCAAACCCTAGAATACACTGTATCATCTCTTTCGAACCAACCGTAAATAAGAAATTCTATATTGAAATAATTCTTTTGATTTTTTGTGCAATTTCTTGGATATTGCTCGAAACATTGCTCTTTTTTTATAAGACAAAATTTTGATATTTTATAGAATTGTTGGTGGGTGGATCCAATTTAATTTGTCTTGAGAAAATTACAGTTTTAAGTAATTAATCTATTCATTCATGGATATTTTAAAATTATTTAACATATTAATATTAAAAAAGACACTTTAAAAAAAAAATAACTAGCTATTTCGGATTGCAACCAATAAGAAGCCAGCGATGCCAACGACAGCTAAAAGCATAAGGGAGTTGCAGCTTTCCTCTAGTAATTGGGCTTTTCAATGTTAATACTGATTGAGATTCAGCAATATTGTATCCGCAATAACCCTGAAGCTGATCAAACTGCTATAGAACTCTTGATGACGATTCCCTTCCAATTTCTCACAAACATCATACTATTTCATATTTGTATTCAAAAGTTGGAAAATCACTTAATTATGCCCGGCTGTTTCATGAAGTTCACTTGAGAAGATCCTTATAGTGTCTCAGAAATCGCATTACACTTGTTGGGGTTCTTTGACCCAGCACCGGGAAAATTATCCTCTTCTTCTTTAATGGAGAGACTAACCGAGGTCGTGGATGTTGTCGAGCAATTCGCACCATCACTCGACAATGCTGGCCTGCCATGATTGTTACGCTAGGACCGCGGAGGAAGGCGACATTCTTGAAGGTTCTTGTGTTAAATCCGAGGATTCTCCTCCTTCACCACCACCCTTGAAGCATAACAAGATTATTGTCTAGTTCGAATTTGGCGGTGGCCATTGAATAATGTTAACAAACAGAGAGTGTTCTCATGTTTTGGTTCCAATGAGTTATGTCTTGGTTATTAAAATTCGCCAGCTACATTTCTGTTGTTCGATAATGTAAGACCAAGCCATGAGAGGGTTGCAAAAGTCATGACTCCCACCAAAGATATTAGACTATCAATTGCTATTTGCATTTTCACATGAGAGGAATGTTGGGATTATTTGCAGTTGTTTAATTAAATTTTTATATTAACATCAATTTCAATATAACCACCAAAATATAATTCTGACTTAACTATCACAAACAAAATAAATTTGTAATATGATTGTGAAAACCAGGTCGAGCCCAAGAGAAATTTCGTTTATTAATCTTCTTACAGTATACCAAAATGAGAAAGAACGGGGGATTTGAATGAAAAATTCAAGAAACAATAATTCTGAAAATAATAAATTGATATGTCGTTAAATCAGTTCAAGAGTTCAAACATCCATTCCTATAAATTTGTTGATCATTGAAGTAAAATAAATATTATTTCACGTCAAGCAAATAAATTTGATATCCCTTAAAGCTGAGGGAAATCGATGAGATTACGAGTACATTAATTAGAAAAAGCTCTGTATTCAATTTCTTGCCATCAAACGAATGTAATATTGAAAGCAATTTTCATTCACTCGGCAGTAGTCTTAGGAATAAAATCTATGTATTTATTCTAAGCAAACGTTCAAAAGCTTGACAATTTTAGTTTATTTTTCCCTAATAAATCAAGATAAGAGTTTCAGCAATCAAATTAATCTTTAAGCTAGAAAGCATACATGCTATCTCAAAACAAATCAATAAGATTAAATAACAATCAATAACATAATTCTGAACAAGGAAAAATAAATACTTGAATATGAAAGAATTACACTGATAACGTTACTTCTCACAATGTGCTAATGGAGATGGTGTGTATTCCTCTTGAACCGAATTCAGGAGTTTAGTTCACGGTTGTTGGAATATTGTTAAAAGCAGAGAAGAAATGAATGTTTTTCGAACCCTGTTTCAGTTGTGTTCTGCTTTCTCTTTATCCTCCCATTTTGCTGTCGAAATCTTCAAGATTCTTAAGCTAATTAGGAGTCTTCATGATGCTAAATTCTTTCCTTTTTTATCTGGTCTTTAAGGTTGGATAAATTTCTCAGAATTTGTGTTGAAAACTGATTTTGCTGCTATCACAATTTTGTTGTAATACCATCTCTGTTGCAATTTAGACTTTGATTCTAACTTGGTTTCTTACAATATCCGACCATCCCATATATATTTTTTCATTCGTGACATGCTAAAGGATTGATTTGAACCTTTATTGGGTTGTAAGACCCACTGTTCTTATGTCAGACTCTCAGTTGTATTGGGATGCTCAACATTGTTAGTTTCCAAATCAGATCAGGAGACCCATTTTGACCAACCGGATTGCGTTCGGATTTTGTCCTTCAAAACAATTTTATTTGACTTTGAGTCCTTCATGAAAGTTGTAGTCATGTGTGTGTACATGAATTTGGGTTTTTGAATTGCCTGATTTTGATATCAGAAGCTTAATATATTCCCGTTTAAATATCTAGTATGAAAGCAAATAATCCTACCGCGAGAAAGATTTTGGCCCGAGTTTGCAGTTCTGATTTGAGGTCCAAATAAGATCGGTTTTTTTGCCCAAAATACCTTCCTGGAAACCTTGACATGTGTACTTCAACTTAGATTAAGCCCACCTTCTCATTCTAGAACTCTAACTTGGCAAACAACCTGTCACAAGAAGCTAGGTCCAAAACGTTAAATGCTGAATTTTTTATCTTTTAACGATTAATTCATAAAGTCTCTTCTGCATGCCAAACTCATAAAAATAACTTCTAATCAACTCAAATAAGTTCAAAATACATTAAAAAGCATAGTGTAAAAGAAAAAAATATGTATATTTTGCATTTATCACTTTTCTTCCCTTTCTTTTATAGTGTTCCGGCCAACCCTATACCTCTTCCAACACTTTAATTTTTTGGTCTCAGACCTCACATTTACTCTTCTCTCACTCAAGCATTCAAGAAAGGTGACATGCAAGGAGTGTTTTGGTGGAAATTTAGAAAGAGAAGGGGTTGCTAAGGCTGTTTTAGCCAGATTATAGGGAGAGAAAAAGTCACATTTTTATTCTCTCAATATAGTTATACTTCCTCATAAATGAGGGTAGGTCATGTTTGAATGTTGTATTTTCTTATCCTAGTGTCTTTTAAGTTGTTCATTGACCGGTTCCCTCATGTTTTCTCCCAGGTATTTACCGGTTGAACTTTTGTTTTACGGGGTTTTACATGTTTGAACCTATTTTACATGAATTGATAACACTGAGTGTATGTGGAACCCTAGATGAAAGGGATTTGATGAAAGTTGTTGCTACCCAATTTTTGACCCATGTTTTGCTTTTATTTTTTTAAAAAAATAAAGATTTACATGTGGCGATAACATAGAGCATCAGGGTTAAGGAAGCAATATGTCAAGGAGATAATTATTGAATCATATATAATTATTGCAATATAAAATACCATAGATATATGATTTGATTCGTGCTGGTTATGAAAAATAATCACTGCAATAAAAAATACCATATATATAGGATTTGTTGGTGCTGGTTATAGAAGATAATCTCTGCAATAATTATTGCAATATTTCCTTAAATAGAACATATAGAGATTTTCTATATAAGTGAACATTCAGCTATATACACAGGGAGGAGAAAAATATTCAGGAAGGGGGTAATTTTTCAGAAAAGAAGGGAAAACAAAAAAACCCTAACCCTATCCTCTCTAGCAAAGAAGCCGTAGCCACCCTCTCATCTTTTTTTTTTATATAAAATGAGCAGCCACCCCACTCCCTTAAAAAAAGGAAACAGAGATCACTCTCTTGAACGAGAGCCGCCTCTCCATCTCCCCATCTCACAGACTCGGTAGAAAAGGACCTCCTTTGACCTCCAAAAGCCACAATATAGGCTTTCATCCTGTGTTACAGGAGGGGCCTTCGTCTTTTTTTTTCTTCCTCCTAGTCCAACGAACTTCTTCTCGGTGCCACAACAACAACATCATCCCTGCTCCTCACAGCTGGTTCCTTTTTGGGAGAAACACGGCAGTAAAGCTAGTTCATGTTTACAATAGCAAGACTCCATCCTCATGGCATCAATAGCGTTTCCTCCAACGGTGAGCTCCCTCCCCAGCGTTGGTTGTAGTCAAGATTAGCGGCAACGCCATCAACAACTCCTGCAACTAGGAGAACATGCAAACCAGCAGACAACAGTTTGTATCTTCTCAGCCGCAGTTGTAGACATCCGTCCTCAGCACTAGCATATATAAAAGGAACCAGCAGAGAGAGAGGGAAAATTGACGAGCACAGTACAGACAAGGAGAGCACAGAAAGCAGAACAGGGGAGAGAGGGCAGGGAAATGAAAAAAGAGACAGAGGGAGAGGGAGGAAGAGCAACGAGAGAGAGGCAGCCCGTAGGAAAACAGTGAAAGAGCAAGAAAACACAGAGGAAAGAACGTCCCTTCCACAGCATATCACACCTTCATCATCGTCTTCGCCGTCTCTAGAGAGAGCATCGACAAGAAGAGAAAGACAGAGACCAACACCAGTTTTACCAGCGTTCGTCATTGTCTCCAGAATAAGTGATAACCGGTCGTGTGCAGAAGCTGCAGCGCCATCCCCTTCACCCGTTTCAGCGCCAGGTAAGTTTCCATGCATTCTCTTCACTTTGCATTTTAATTACATACCTACTGTGCATGCCTTTTGTGTTTATTGTTTAAGTGAATTATAATTCACTTGAACAATCGCTGAGCTTAGATCTACTGGTTTCACCTTCTTTTTTTTTCAGAGAGAGAGAGATTGATGATATTCTAGCATATTATTTTAAGGTCTGTTTTTTTTATTATAAAAAAAATATCAATCTCTCGTTTAGAATACCCGGTTTTCAACGCAAATACGGTAAGTACACACATATATATATAAAAATGTTTTCATGCTTACGGCCAATACCCTAACATATTTTGAATTTTCTCTTTAAAAAAAACAAATATTTGAAGTTTAAAAAAGAAAATGTGTTTTAGCATGGATTTCTTAAACACAACAAAAATTATTTTCTTGCATTTCTGGATTTTACAACATGTTTGTAAAACTCCAAAGGGTATTGGTCAATATTCCAAAAAACATAAAAATCTTATTTTGAGGGGAATTCATCTATTATTCACTGCTAATGTTTGGATAAAGAAATCCTTAAAGGACGAATACCCAAAATATTACTGGGAATAATTTGTTATTATTCACTGTTAATATTTGGATAAAGAAACCCGGAGTGGTAAATATCCAAAATAATTTTCTAGGAATAATAAATCCGCACACATCCTTAAAAGAAGCCTTGATTATAATCGAGGACATTTCAATTTTTTACTCCACGGTTTACGAGCCGTGAGAGTATAAAATACTAAGATAAAAAAATAGATTTTTAAAGCACCATAGATTTGTAAATTTTTGTCCCTTCTCCTTGCGATTTACGAGTCGTAAACTCTTGAAAAACTAAGAAGAAAATGAGTTTTTAAAGCACATGGAACTTCCTTGGATTTCTATCCTAATAAATTTAGTTTAATCAAACCTAGAAAAACTTATGGGATTAGAAAACACCAATACTATAGCAATTATAAAGCAAACCAAACACCAAACAGCTTATCTTAGGTAGGGCGTACTAGAGGTGCTAATACCTTCCCTTTACGCAACCAGTCCCTTACCTTAAAATCTCTGAAAGACCAGTTAGGGTTCCTAGTGACCAAATACTAGGTGGCGACTCCTCAACACAAAAAACAAAAATACCCGAAACCAATCGAGGGGTCACCGCTCCGCCGCGCTCCTCCGTGAGGGTTCAACAAAGGTTTGTTCAGTTAGGAATGTTATCTTGAAAAAAATGTTTCTAGATATACAAAAACGGACGCGTAATGGATTAGTGATAAGAACTAAAGAAAATATATTCATGTGTGAACTTGTTGGGATTTAATTAAGCAAATATATTCTCAAGGAAAGAGGGATGTAATTATTTAAATAAATAATGAGTTTAATTAGTTGATTTCAGTAAAATTATGTGTTTAATAAAGCTCTAAAATGTAATAGATGAGAATGATTATTGTGAATAATGTAGACAGGTGTGGAAATACTTAAATGTTCATAGAATGATTATTGTGAATAATGTAGACAGGTGTGGAAATACTTAAATGTTCATCAAATTAATAAACTAAAATCTTGATAGATTTAACATTTAGCTTTTAGTCGAAAGTAAAGTTAGTAAATAAAGGAATTCGAAATATGCTTCTTCATGGAAGTTATATAGAAAGGTATTAGCTTTCAATTGAAATTGATTTTGTTTAATTTGTAGCTACAAAACTCCAAATATGATTTAATAACTAGAGAAAGGTTAAATTGAATTTTGATAGACAGATTACATGTATCTTTGAAATGGGTAATTTTAAGAGTGTTAATGGTTGAAATAGATTTTCTTCTCTTCAAAACAATTATAGATCTGTATCTTATTTTTTCAAAGAGTTAAATCACACCCGAAACTAAGTTTTATTACTCCAATTATGAAAGATATACTAAATAATATTTGCATGAGTGAGTCAGATTGGCTAGAGTATTCAACTGCAAATTTTGTTTAGAATTGCTCTTGATGTAAAATTCTTAAATGTGGGAATTATAAAGATGAATTTATATATGTGTGTGTGGAATTATAGGAAGTGTTAATAAATATATGAATTTATAAGAGAAATTTGTATCTTTAATTACAAATAAACAAACAAAATTAACTTTAACTTTGGTCTTGTATTACTTGATGTTGTTTGTAAGCTATAGATTAAATAAAGGATCACAATTGTTTAAATTATATATATCATGCAAAAGTATCTAAAAAAGGCAAACTTGCAAACTTATATATAAAAATTTAGCATGTATTATAGCCATATAAACAAATATTATGTGTAAATTAAAAACCTAGCATGATACTATCATATACATATAAACTAAACCAGAGAAACTATAGTACTTTCTTGTTGATGAAACTCAAAAGAACAGAAGGTAATAAGAAGTTTTTTTCAATTATAAATCCTATGTCCTTAAAGTTGTATTTCTCCTTTCTTTGTACAAAGGAATGATATTAACAAGTCTTTTATGATTGCAACAAGTATATGTTTACTTTTAAAAGTTAATGAACTAAGGGAATCTATACTTAAAAACTCTTTACAATGACAAGAACAAAAACTCTAGAAAAGAAGATAATGAAGGTAAAACATAAGGGAGGAAAATTAAATATGTTTAGACTTTTTACTTATAGGCTGAATATTCATAAATGGACCAGTAAAAAATATTTTTTTTATGGGCCAACGAATTATTTTATAATAAACTTAAATTCAAGTCCATAACAGGTTAAGAAAAAACAAACCAAAACCAAAACCTAGGACTCAGGACTCGAGCCTTGAGACTCCGAGCTAGCCAGAGCCAAGTGTGCACGAGTGGGTTAAACCAATACTACTTTGCTTTAAGACTCATTTATAACTCTTCAACTTCTCACTATATAAGTTATAGAAAAATCATATTTCTTTTCTACGTGGAAGAAAGAGTTTTGAGTTTCATAAAATATGTCAATCTAGAGTTATTTTATATTAATTTTTTAATTACTCAATTTATTTTAATCATGTTAATGTTCCGTGTTAAAGAATTTTTGTTGGAGAATAATTTTCAATAAAAATTTAACCATGAAAGTGAGTATACCACACTTTTAAGTTTGGGATCAAATGTGCCAATTAACAAATGATTTATAAAACAAATTCCATCATTTAAACTTGGAAGTACTACTAAGGAAGAAAACATAGATAAGATAAGCAATATAATATAAGCATTTAAACCTTAATTGGATGAGGTGACAATCTAGTATTTGTGCTTTTAAATAATATTTGACCAATATTTTGGAATAAAAAAGAAAGAGATAATAAAGACAAGAATAACATATTTTTATGTACCTCTTTTTTTATTTTTTTAAAAAATCTAGATTTTATTCCAAAACTATCCCTATAATGTATTTATTTTATACTTTTATCTTTGTTTGCAAAACATTTTTATTTCCGTTTTATATTCGTCTCTTTAATTTTAAAATAATAATTAAACACAATCCTCGAATTAGAATAATTGAATGACTTATTATGCTCGAACATATTGGCGAGTAATCATGGCACGGCCGAAAACCTCCCAGTACTGTCTTCGGGAAAATCTAAAGACACCAGGACAGAAATAAAATGATTACTTCATAAGAAAAAATTAAAAATTAAAAATGACTAAATACTAATATCACCTAAACATCTCAGATATTTTTATAAACAAGAATTAACATTGCGTCCAAAAGCGAAAGAGCCAGATAGCACCGGTTCGGCAGCGATACAAAAATCTCGTGCATACAGGTATTATTTAGGAGGGGTGATTTATAACTATAGTGATTAGTACACGTAACCAAGATTAAGGCCTGTAACACACAAGATTAATTAACTAATTAAAACAATTAGAAGTGGTGCTTCTTTCCATTAGCCTCTTCTTCCTCTTTCTTGGTTGCTTTCTTCTCATGATGCTCATGGAATACAAGTCCACAGGTTCCAACTGCAGCTGCCGCGGCAATCTCCTCCTCTATCTTGTGCCTGTGTGGATGCTCTGGGTCTTTCTTTGTCTTGTGCTTCTCATTCTAAATTATTAAAGCAACAAATAAATATGGAATAAAAAAAAAACTATTCCTTGCTGGCTTGCTGATTCCTTGAACTTTCATTAAAGAAAAAAAAAACAGAGAGAAAAAATAATTGTTTTATGAAAACAAGGATTCATAAATAGGCCTGGTATCGTTTTATAGGTGTTCTGGAAAATAATTTGTCTCTGGTTATAAAAAATAATTGATTAAAAGATCGTGAATTTGTTTGTAGCTCTCGCATTGAAATATTAACATGAGAGAATCCCACATCAATTATACACAAATATCCACCAACTTACCCTTTTTTTTTGTAAAAATATAATAAAAACATATAACAATAACCATTCTAAAAAAACAATGATTGAAAACAGGTGTTTTTGAAAAAGATTGATTATTACATGAAATAAAAGAATACCTTAAAAAAATATTAACCAGAATATATATATATATATATATATATATAATAACATACAGAATTTAAATTAGCGAGTGACAACTGACAAAACATTGTACCATGGCAAAAGCACCAGCGCCAGCAGTTCCAAGCTCACCAACGTGCTCAAGATTCTTGTGATGCTTCTTTTCTTTTCTGTAATCAACATCTGAGACACGAGGAGGTGGAGCATCATAACCTGTGGCAGTCTCTGGTTTCTCCTCGCTCTTGTGGTGGTGGAAGACGCCTTGGTGCTGCTTCTCTTCAGCCATGCTCACGTACAGAAGGTATTAGAACAAGAACGAGGCAAGAGCGTGTTGGGAAGGTTTTTAATGTATGGTTTGTGTTGTGGTATAGCTTGAATTTGTGGGGCTACTTATAGGTGCATGATGGCAAAGAGTGACTCGTTCTAATCTCCTCTATAAATTATATCTTGGTTACAAGTAAATAAATGCTAGATGGATGATTAGGATATCTGGGATCGCGGATTATTTAATTATCTATTACTTTTATAATGAAGTTCTTATTAAACCCTAGAATACACTGTATCATCTCTTTCGAACCAAGCGTAAATAAGAAATTCTATATTTAAATAATTCTTTTGATTTTTTGTGTAATTTCTTGGATATTGGTCGAAACATTGCTCTTCTTTTATAAGACAACACCACTACATATGAAGCAGACAGTATAATTAAGAATTTTACAACAATGGTCAGTATTCACGACAACAAATTAATTAACAATATATTTGGTGACGGAAAAAATACGTTTGCCACGATAGGTCTTCGACTCTTCGTTAAATTTTGTGCTCAGCTGAAATTCCAATATGAGGCATTAAGGACAATCAATATATTTGGTTCTTTCCGTGGTAAATAATTTTTATTGGAGAATAATTTTTAATAAAAATTTAAGCAAGAAAGTGAGTAGACCCATTTTAAGTTTGTGATTAAATATACCTATTAACTATGATTTATAAAACAAATTCCAACATTTAAACTTGAAAGTACTAGTAAGGAAGAAAACATAGATAAGATAAGCAATATAAGCATTTGATTTGTTTGTTATCATAAAATATAACCTACTTAATTGGGTGAGGTGACAATTGAGACACCGTTTGGGAACATGGAGCAAACCACGTTTTCAAAAAATTAAATTTTTTTTTGTTAAAATTTAATATATTTTGTATGTTTTGAATCATTTTAATGTGCTAATATCAAAAATAATTTTTTTTTTTAAAAAAAATCATTGACATGCATTTCGACACGAAAAGTTATTTGAAAAGCAACCACAACTACACCGCCAAAAGTTATTTAAGTATTTGTATTTCTAAATAGTGTTTGGTTACTGTTTTTTAATAAAAAAGATATATATAATAAAGACAAGAATAACATATTTTTTTTATATCTCTTGTTTTTTTAAATATTAGATTTTATGTCAAAATTATCCCTAAAACGTATTTATCTTATACTTTTATCTTTGTTTAACTAAACACTTTTATTTCCGTGTCTCTTTAATTTTAAAATAATAATTAAACACAATCCTCAAATTGAATAATTGAATGACTTATTATGCTCGAACATATTGGCGAGAAATCACATGGCACGACCGAATACCTCTCAGTACTGTCTTCGAGGAAATCAGAAGACACCAGGAAAGACAACTAAATTATTTAGGCTAGGTTTATTGTGCAACTACTTTTGCGTTTGCGATGCAATAAATATAGTAAAGTATTTGATAATAAATCAAACTATATTTTATATTATAAGATTCATTAAAAAATTAAGTTTATAATGCAGTTTTTATAAAATAGTTATTACATGTTTTTTAACCGAATTTCGTAAAATTCTGTTTGTTTTTGTGTTTTAAAAATGCTTTTGAAAAAAATTAATTTTTTAATATTTTTTTCTTTACTTCAAATTAATATGTTTTTGTGTTTTCATATCATTTTGATATGTTGATATCAAAAATAATTTTTAAAAAATAAAAAAAAATTTGATGCATTTCCAAGTAAAAAAACACGTTGAAAAGCAACTACAACCACACTTCCAAACACAACTATCAAATATTTTATACATGTTTTTTGCTACACATAAATCTTAACCACAATTTTTATCAAACATGTATCTAAATTCAACTAACCACACTTAACCACATTTTTTTTAAACTTATTTTTTTTAAAATAACAACCACAAAAACTACCTCAAAAACAAACACACAAACTATAATAGCGGACAGAAATAAAATGATTACTTCATAAAAAAAAAGTTAAAAATTAAAAATGACTAAATACTAATATCACATAAATATTCCAGATATTATTATAAACAAGAATTAATATTGCGTACAAAAGCGAAAGAGCCAGATAGCACCGGTTCGGCAGCGATACAAAAATCTCGTGCATACAGGTATTATTTAGGAGGGGTGATTTATAACTATAGTGATTAGTACACGTAACCAAGATTAAGGCCTGTAACACACAAGATTAATTAATTAATTAAAACAATTAGAAGTGGTGGTGCTTCTTTCCATTAGCCTCTTCTTCCTCTTTCTTGGTTGCTTTCATGGAATACAAATCCACCGGCCTCAACTGGTTTCTCCTCGCTCTTGTGGTGGTGGAAGACGCCTTGGTGCTGCTTCTCTTCAGCCATGCTCACGTACAGAAGGTATTAGAACAAGAACGAGGCAAGAGCGTGTTGGGAAGGTTTTTAATGTATGGTGTGTGTTGTGGTATAGCTTGAATTTGTGGGGCTACTTATAGGTGCATGATGGCAAAGAGTGGCTCGTTCTAATCTCCTCTATAATCTTGGTGAAAAGTAAATAAATGTTAGATGGATGATTATTAGGAGATCTGGGATCACGGATTATTTAATTATCTATTACTTTTAATGAAGTTCTTTGCACGTGCTTATCAAAACAAATCGTTATTATACTTTCAAACATTCCTGAAAAGTTGGCGGTCCGCCTTGAATTGAAAGCATGATTGTAAATCATAAATCATCTGTGATTAATTTAGGCCTCATTAGATTACCTTCTTCAGTCGAGGGCAATGGAAAGGGGAAAGTGCGAAAACTTTTCTTCTGTTGCCCTTCCATCTGATATTTTACTCGTCGTCTCCAGAAAGTGTAAGAGCTAGCTTCAGCGTGATGCAGAAATAAAATGCCATTAATTTCATGAAAGAGATTGATGCACTACCGACTCTTCTGGTTTTCCTATTGGCCAGAGACAGTAGCGAGCAAGATTAATAAATAGGGTTTAATTTCTTCTTTCTCTTAACATATACTACTAACTCATGATGTGTTTGCAGACAAAAAAAATTGCTGCAATTGCATCTAGAAATCAAGAGATCTTATTATAATAACTTGTATATATAAGCCTACCGCCTCTACAGCATATCATCTGGCCGGCGATTCAAAGGGATCCAGCAGTGTCATTACTATTTATTTATATCTGGTTTAATATGCATATAATATTGTAATAAAAAGAAAAGTTTTGAACAATAGCGATCAAGTTGCTACGGTGAATTAAGTATTTCTCTTACAACAATGAAGATGAAAGAAACTGAAATCAAGTAACAAAAAAAAAAACCTAAAATCAGAGGCATGGCATTTGATAAGCACGTAAGAGGAAAAATATGTAATTGCTTATCAAAAGGATAAAATGTGTTCACGGAAAAAAAAAGAAAAAAAAAAGAATATAGCTTTCCTTGGATCCGTCATGTATAAAATATTCCCAGCACTCACCAAGTGAGAAAAGGTGTCCGCAAATGTCAATGGTTTGTTTGCCTTGAAAGGGTTGGTAACGGTTGGAATTGGTTGATTTTATAGAATTATTTTTTTAATATATTTTTATATTAATATATTAAAATAATTTAAAATTTGATTAATTCTTGTGGTTTTATGTTCAGCTATATAGAAGAGTCTGGCCATTTTCTAGAGTTTCTTTAATTGTTAAGAAAGATGTAACTAATAGTGAAGGAATTTAAGTGAAAATGAATTTCTTTTTTAATATGTAGACATAGCTTTCATTCAAAAACTGGGAAAGCTGGATACGTAATTGGAAAAAAGAGAAGCAGTAGAATCAAGAAAGCCTTGTATGCAAATCTGTTCTACTCTAGATTTACATCTATGCCAATTTACTGAGTGAATGCATGAGGCAAAGGAGCTTCTTGAAGAATGTTGAGATTTGATGCTGTGTTCGATTCTGACCAGGTTGTTAGGTTAATGGTTGCCTAATCTCTCTTCTGACTTAGTTGGGTTGTTGGTAGTTAAGTTTCGTTCTTCTTTTTAATTTCATTGGTTTGTTTTTCTTATTTCTAGGCTTTTCCATGTCAGTTTTTTTCTAAGTTTGATTTAAATGTTTGTGGTAAAGTAAAGATACCTTGCTTGGTGCATTTTTTTTTATCTATAGAAATACTGGGCTGTGAGATTATTTCCTTTCTTATGCGTTCTGTGTGATTTTTCCCCAGGGTTTGTATGCCTATTGTGTCTCTGCTTTTTGGTTGAAGTCTTAATTATCCTAGTTAATGTTTTATTTTGTTTCTTGCATTGTATGAATCTGTTCTACGTGGTTTTTCATTCAGAATTTCTCAAATATTCCTTCTGTTTCCGGCAAAGTATGGTCTCGGTATTTGTCTAGAATTGTTGTTGTCAACAGATAATCTGCTGAATTCTTATAAAAAATTGAAATGTTACACTCTTGCCCGTAATCAAGGTTGTCAAAAATGATTTTACAATTTTAGTTAAAATATTTTATTTGTGATTTTATGATTTTAGTTAAAATATTTTCTTTGCGATTTTACGATTCGAGTTTATATTATATGTTTCATGTCGTGTCAAAAAAGCGTTTTTGACAACCTTGCTGAGAAGGGCTGCGCAAGGGTGGGCAGCAGGTAGACTAGAGGACAGCGAGCTGCGATGTATAAATTCATGAGTAGACAAGTGACTATGAAGTTCAGAATATGACAGAGGATCAACTTTGGTTGACAGACTCATAACCAAATCACGAAATTCACCACGAAGTCCCCGAAACACATATAAATTGAAATCGGTGAGAGAAATAGGTCTGCTAGTTGCAACCAATTCATCAAATAAACTTTTTGCGCATTGCAAGTAGAGAGTGACGGTATCATCATCTTGTCAAAGATCCTGAAAAGAGTCATGCAATTGCATGATCCGAGAGTTGGATGGGGAGGCAAGAGCAAGTTCAAGGGTGCTCCAAACACTTGCAGAGGTCGGATAATCAACCACGAGATGAAGAACTTCAACCGAAAGAGAGGACAACAAAGCACTAAGGATAAGCTGGTCTTGCTGTTTCCAAGCCAAGAAAGCTTGGCAAGGTCCAGAATTGAAGGTAGCAGAGACAACAAAAGTTGTACTGGATAAATCGTGCGAAGAGGGGCATGGAGTGGAACCGTCAACAAATGAGAAAACTCGTTAACCAATTAGATACGACTTCATCTGCATACGCCAAAACAAATAATTGTTGTTGGTAAGTTTGAGATTAATAACTTGCTGGGTGTTGGAGAGGGGAATAAGAACTGCTGTTGCAGCAGATGGAGCCATGGCTGTGTTGGTTGTTGTAGTGAGTCCAGGGACCGGGGAGGAAGAATTTGGAGAAAAGGGGCTGACATTAATGCCAACAGTACTAACTATATGATCCATGACGATAACAGATGGATATCCTGCGAAGCCTTTGACAGAGAGGAGAAGGCACAACAACGCAGCCTTGATGGATACCGTCTTTGACAGAGAGGAGAAAGGCACAACAATGCAGTAAACAGAGTTTGACAACAGAGAAATAACAAATCTGCAGCAAAAGAAAGGAAGAGCAAAAGATGCAGCAGAATGGTGTATACAGCAGAATAGTTTCTGCAATAGAGAACAGAGGAGCAGGGATGGCGGCAGGAAGAAAAAAATCTGCAGCAAACCAATTTAAGGTAGAGAGGCTCTGATACCAAGTTTAAACAAGGATTTGTAATAATTTGGTGAGTGCCTTAGTAGGTCATCTCCTTTACTATTTATATAAGTAGGGCATTGTACATATGTTATGGTGTAACCTATTACACATGATAAAACTATACAAGAGAAAACATAATATTTCCTATATTACAACACTTTACGGGATCAAATATGCCTATTAATCATAATTTATAAAACAAATTCCAACGTTTAAACTAAAAAGTACTAGTAAGGAAGAAAACATAGATAAGATAAGCAATATAAGCAATTGATTTGTTTGTTATCATAAAATGAGACCTTCTTAAATGGGTGTGGTGACAATGAGTATTTGGGCTTCTAAATAGTATTTAATTACCGTTTTATGATAAAAAGACATGTATAGTAAAAATAAGAATAACATATTCTTCTGTATCTCTTGTTTTTTTTTTAAATTAGATTTTATTTCAAAATTATCCCTAAAATGTATTTATTTTAAACTTTTATCTTCGTTTAACTAAACACTTTTATTTCCGTGTCTCCTTAATTCTAAAATAATAACTAAACACAATCCTTGAATTGAAATAATTAAATGACTTATTATGCTCGAATATATTGGCGAGAAATCAAATGGCATGTACGGCCGAATATCACCCAATATTGTCTTCGGGGAAATCTGAAGACACCAGGAAATGTTGGGCTATTCCAGAACTCAAACACACACAATTTACGTGGTTCGGCAACTTGCCTACTCCACGGAGCTACTGGTTTGTATTAATGAAACTTACAAACAATACAATCAAAGGAGGAGGAGATAAAACTCTCTCAACTCAACTCTACTCTCTCAAGCTCTCTCTATTCTTCTCTGTTCTCTCTTCTCTCTGTGTTTCTTACGCTGCTCTCTGTGTTCTTCATGCACTACAAAG
>Ga0325402_1002177_pt1 | contig 16990 bp, 9 predicted proteins | sample PopdelMetagenome_22_FD_207212 | JGI IMG/M metagenome (GOLD analysis project Ga0325402, IMG submission 207212) | Populus deltoides microbial communities from Bellville, Georgia, United States - Xylem-PdKOR-R3 | ecosystem: Host-associated > Plants > Phyllosphere > Stem > Wood/Secondary xylem... | reverse complement strand
TAATTTCTTGTATAGGATTTTAAAGTTAATTTTATGATTATTAGGTCATTGGTTTTCCTATATAATTAACGTCTTAAGTTAGTGAGTAATTTCACCTCATTGAAAATAATTATTTTGGTAAATGAACTGATAATTTAGCTTCTAAGAAAATAAGAAAAAACAAAGTATTAGTTATCATTTATAAACAAAGTATTCATTTAGTAACAAATGAATGATGTTGGAATAATATGTAGGGTTTTTATAAAGTTTCCTAATAGCACAAGTCAACTGATGCAAATGAAATATTTTATTTTTCATAATAAACAATATTATATCATGAATTATAATTTTTCTGAATTCACCCAATTATGAAAGTGAAATATTTTCAAATCAACCAGCATGTGTACTTAGAGAACATGTTAGATAAACCCTAATTTAAAACTAATTATTTACATTTTCTCACAGCCGATTAAAATTAAAAATTAAATTGAAACTAGAACTAGAACAACAAATCATTTATCTAGTCACAAATGAATAGTGCTACTAGTTACATATGCGTAGTGTGCTGGGAGACTATAAATGAATTATTTGCCATAAATTTTCAGAAAGGACGCTGGTGCTTTCTAAAAATTTTGATTTTTTTCAATAAATAAGTTTTAAAAAAATTTAATTTTGATTAATGTGCAACTTCTATATTAATATCAATAAATACATTTTAAAAAATAAAAAAAATATTTTAAAATAAAAAATAATCTGTTAAATTTACATATCTTGGGATTTGAGGTGGCCACAGGGCCCTCGAGGCCTGTACTTGCACCACCTTTTTCTTTTCTTCTGTTTTGTATTTGTATTTCATATTTTGATTAATAATGTCATGCTGGAGGTGGGTTTTTAACTTCCAACCAGTTTTCAATAAATAATAATAATTAAAAAAAAATACCTGTGGATCTTTTCCTTAGAAAAGGCAGTGTTCCAGCCAAAACCATGGGCAGTTTTCTGTCAACCACAACAACAAAACCTGTTGCAGTAAAACCGGCTGCTACGCTCTCTGTATTCTGCTTTATTTTATTCTGTCTCCACCCTCTTTTTATCCTTCACTTTCACTCTCTGTTCTCTTGCCATATCTGTCTTCCCACCTGCCGCCCTCTCTATCTCTCAGCTTCTCTCTGTCTTTCCATTATGATTTCCCTGCAAAGGCTGAATGGGCACTCAAATTTTTCTGGGCATTAAAGAAGTTGCTTTGCAGAACCTGATATTACGTCTCAGCTTCAATCTTTCAGCCCTTGGTGCTTTGAGCAATCATCATTAGTGGTTTTTGTTCCAAGCTTCAGTTCTCCTGCTGCCACTGGGTATGCTTTTGTTTCTTTTCTTCTTTTTTTAACATCTTCATTTCTGCCACCCAATTATGCTTTAGAATTGGATGCTCTGGTATCTTATAACGTCCCAACGTTGGCTATCTGACGCATTAGAATCTCAACTGGGTTTATTCCTCAAATCTTGAACCTAATAGAAAGTTTTAGAAAAGTAGCTGATTAACAAATTCTCTCATTGGTAGTGGATAAGGTAATTAAGTAAGTTTTAGGAATTAAGTATTTTTTTTTTAGGTTGATGGAACACAATGATTTAGGTGGTGGGATATTTCCAGGCATGGGATCAGGAATACTAGGACTAGAATTGCCACTGCACCAACAACAAAACCCACAAAACCCTCACCACTTGCAGCATCCCCAGATTGTAGCTTATGGCCACCATGAATCTGATCACCATCAACACTCCCAGCAATCTGCCAAACATGCCTATCCTTTTGCCTCCACAAAGCCTAAACAATTATCACCGTTGAGTAATGAAGATGAGCCTTCTTTCACTGGAGATGACAGCACCACTGATGGAAAAAGGAAAATTTCTCCATGGCAAAGAATGAAGTGGACTGATAATATGGTTAGGCTACTTATAATGGCAGTTTTTTACATTGGTGATGAGGTTGGGTCTGAAGTGAGTGATCCTATAGGCAAGAAAAAGCCCGGTGGCCTGGCACAGAAGAAAGGGAAATGGAAATCAGTTTCTCGGGCAATGATGGAGAAAGGATTTTATGTGTCTCCACAACAATGTGAGGATAAATTCAATGACTTGAACAAGAGGTATAAGAGGGTTAATGATATCCTTGGAAAGGGGACTGCCTGCAGGGTTGTGGAGAATCAAAGCTTGCTTGATACTATGGATTTGTCACCGAAAATGAAGGATGAAGTGAGAAAATTGCTCAATTCCAAGCACTTGTTTTTCAGAGAAATGTGTGCTTATCATAATAGCTGTGGCCATGCTGGGGTTGCCTCAGGTATTAATAACTCACCAGAGATGGCTACAGACCCATCTCATGCTCAGCACCAACAAGCAATACAACAGCAACAGCAATACCAAAGGTGTTCTCATTCAACTGAAAACGCTCAAGTTGTAACCAATTCGAGGACCGAAACAGAAGGGTCAAAAATGGCAAAATTGGCAAGAAATGAAGAGGATGACCACGACGAAAGCGAGGAAGATGAAGATGATTACGTGGAGGATGAGGAGGAGGATGATGATGATGAAAGAGACGATGATGAAGAGGATTATGAAGAGAATGAGGATGAGGCAGTAGAAGGCAATTCAAGGCATCAAAACGGGCATGGGCATGGAGATGAAGATGACCATGACGAGAAATCATCACGGAAGAGGCCTAGAAAGGAAGTGTTTTCAGCAACATCATCTCTGATGCAGCAATTGAATGGGGAAATAATGAACGTGCTCCGAGATGGAGCAAAGAGTTCATGGGAGAAGAATCAGTGGATGAAGCTGAAGTTGATGCAATTAGAGGAGCAGCAAGTGAACTACCAATGCCAGGCATTTGAGCTTGAAAAGCAAAGGTTGAAGTGGGTGAGATTCAGTAGCAAGAAAGAGAGGGAAATGGAGAGGGCTAAGCTAGAGAATGAGAGAAAAAGGCTTGAAAATGAGAGAATGGTACTGACTGTAAGGAAGAAAGAGCTTGAGTTGCTTGATACTACACATCAACAGCAACAACTGCCTTCAAACAAGCGGAGTGATCCTTCTTCCATTGCTGGATGAAATGTACTATAACAGACTAATTCTAGATAGTTTTGATAGATAGGAATGGCATTTTTTTTGTTGTTCTTTTAGGTTTATTCTATATAATTTGCTACCATTTCTGTACAAATTAATAATATATGAATAAGACCAGGAACTCGGAGCGTTTGTTTCTCTTGAATGCTTTTTTTTCTCTTAAGATAATGTCTAATCACTTGAGAGTGCCACTCTCGCTACATGTTCAATTCCTACTAATTAAAACTCTGAAAGTGCTAGGGGATCAAGCTACAGATCGGTGTTATTGATGAGAAAATATTGGATAGACAAATATGTTGGCGTAAAATTGTTCGTTCCCAAGAAAAGGATAATATATTGATAATAAAATTATTATGAAATGGTTTTAAAATATAAAATTTTGAAAAAAATTAATTATAATTGAAGTTTTTTTATTTTAAATTAATTTTGTTTGATATGAGTTAATATATATATTTTAAATTAATTTTTCTATATAATACATAGTACATAATATTAAATAATTATTAATAATTTGTTTTCTCATTTAAAAAATTCTGGCTTCACTGGAGTGAGAGTGGCCAGAGACTTGAAAAGCTTCCTTAGCAGGAGCGGTCCCGTGGCCATTCCCTCTGCCGTGCTTCATGCATTATAGACCAGTTGCTGGGCAAGAAAGAGTCCCACACTAGCTGCAGTTCCAGCTTCTGGTCCATGGGTAAAATCTTGTGCAATTACAGTCCCTATTAGCAAAGCCGACAAGATTAATGGTTAATTTTGAAAGAGGTCTTGAGACCCTGCCTGAGGCTTAGGCTTTGATGAAGGATACGAGGAGCAGTGGTTTCCTGCATCGCATCCTTGGAAGGGAGTTTGTGAAAGCTAATCTAATCTAAAGGTGCAAGTAAATGTTACGCCTGGTGAAGACTCCAACCCACATTCGCCTGATTAGAAGTCAGATCCATTATTTAGGACACAGGCGCAGACGTCCATGAAAATTCATATGTTATTGTTATTTCTTTATAGAAGAAGCTGGTTCACCTCCATGAACAGAGGGAGGGCACAAGGATCGATTCCATTCTGGCTGTCGGGTCTTAAACTTTGCCACGGTAATTGAAGGGGAGAAAACAGAACGGTTACTTTCTAAATTTTTGGGACACGACTCCCAAAGGCATCGGCAGCATCACGAATACTCGACGCAGTGGCATCCAGGATGAAGTTGAATTCGATGGCTTTATATTTGGACTACTATAATTCGTAGATCCGCTGGAGTGAAAAGCAAAAGGCCAAGCTCAAAACGCATAGCATTTCATTTTGGACATAAATTTCTAGAATCAGCTGTTCATGCGGGAAGTAAATGGCCTTTGATAATAAAGTAAAGGTGGGAAAGATGGATATAAGTTTTCCACGACATTCATTTCAGGTGTGAACAAAACTTATTGTCACCGTTTCAAACACCAAAACAAGCTGCTGGTCATAAAACCTGGAGGGATGGATACAGCTCACAGGTGCCAGGAACTGAATTCACCACCTGCTTTCATAATTACGAGTAGGAAAAAAAAGCACAAAAATTTTTGGGGCTTTAACACATTTTAATCCTCAAGCTCAATAATCTTGACCACAGATGCATCCCCAACTTTTTGGCAAATAACTACCCTGTCATGCGACTTTATTACTCCGGAAGCTTTTCCGTGATCAAGAGCAACCTTTAGAATGGACTCATTCGTAGCACTTGTAGATTCCGCCTGCAGGAGTCATGTAGGAAACCATTATTCAATAAACGCTACCCCCCAAAAAAGACAAATCTGTTTGTGAACTGCATTGTTCTAATGACATGACATGAAGGACTAGGGTCTGCAAGGTTTGAACCTAGACAGGGGTCACATTAGAATCTATCTGTTCAACATACTGTGGTAGTACTCTCAATCCAGAGCCAATACCAAGTTACAACAAGATTATGCCAGGAACAGCACATGCCACAAGTAAAACCCTAATCTGGTTTCATTTATTCACACACCAAGGACTGGGAATGGAAATCCCACCCTGGCCCCAAGAGTGGTTTCACAACGTATTATATTATCCTAGCTCTTATATTGTGACATACATGATCAAACACAATAACATGATCAGTCCTAGCCACGCCATAAGTAGTCAACCTATGCTAGCCACATTAAATGTTTATCATGCACGTGGAGCAAAACCTGAACATGAAGACAAATATATCCTCTCCTCCTCAAGCAAACCAAAGTGACCAAGTCAGAATTAATGAAAAAAGGTACTTACAGGATGTCGCGGATCAGCAAGCATAGGAAAGAGACCTCTGACAATGAGCGATTGCCTTGCCTGGACATTGATATGAAGATAACAAAGTTTCGTTAACTTTAATGTCAAGAGCATGCAAGTAAAAAATACATAAATAAATTGCAGAGTATAATAAAACTCTAGATTTTCCAAATCAGTTGGAAACAGGCAAAGCACAATTGACATTTCTCAATGGAACAAAACACAAAGTGGTTAAACAAAAATCCTTGATTTCATATTCCAAAATGGCTACTACAGTGAATCACATCAAGGGAATACTATCTCCTCCATATAATTAAAATAAGGAGGATTGTAGTTGGTCCTGACAAAAGAAGGAAAACAATCCTGTGCTTTAAATCCATCTAAATGAGTTGAAGCTAATAAGAGAAACCAAAGTGCACAAGGCTTAATTGGTACAAGATGTCATAAGCAATGTGAAATTCAACTTTTCATTTAACATGCCAGAGAGGGAGGGAAAGAAGCTGACAGGCTATTGCTATAATTATTGACAGGTTGTTTCAGGAAATCAATCCATATGTTTAGTAGGATATCAGGCAGCCACCATCCCTTTCAATTTTTTTTACAAGTCATGAATTGAGTGGCCATATTTGCAGGGATTTCTTGTCAAGTCCAGAAATGAATTTGGGGAAATTATTGAGGGTTGAAAAGCATTTCATAGAAATATAACCCCAACAAACTTTGTTAAGCGAAAAAAGTAAATTTGAATCAAGAACATACCTCAAAGGCCCCACTAAAGCTCCATTTCAATTGATTTGTCTTAAGTCGAGGGATGACAACAGACAGAACTGGCATTGTTGGCCTATACTTGGCAATCAATCTGCAATTGTAATGTATTAAGCATTTCACACCCAATAGATGATATGAAATTCTATATCTGATATAAATTCTAAACTGATGCTTTGCTAAATCAATTGGCACACTAGAAAACAAAGATGCATAAATAGAAAGATACCTTGCAGCCCTTCCTGAAGAAGTGAAGCATATAATGACGGATGACTTCACCTTGATGGCTGCTCGTACCTAGTTAATTGGAAAATACCAATAAGAAATGCAATCGGAAACATGGAAATGCTTCAACAAAACCTACAGACTGTTCTCACGATGAAGTCATTAAAGAAAAAAGGTTATGAAAGCAGCAATACCGCAGATGAAGCAATCGATTCAAGGTGGGTCATTGGCTCTCCAACATATTTGACAGTTTTCTTGAAATACAAGTCTTGATTGAAAACCTTCTCTGCCTGGATTGGACATTACAGAGGATGAAAAAAGCTAAAAGGAACAAAGTAAGAAATCAAACAATAACTGAATAATTGTTTTCTGCTTTGGTCAAGTATCAAGATTCAAGCACTGAAAGAAATAATTAGATTACAGGATAAGAGTTGCAAACATACTCTTATTCAATATTTTGTGTTGATATATAGAGCAGAACATCATTACTATAAAACCAGATCAAGGCTATGTGGGTTTCAGTGATGTCAAGAGGCACTGAGGTGCACGTCTTCCTTTATTACCTCAGACAATGAATTTCAATGAAGCGCTGCCTAGGCAAGCGCCTCATGAGCGGGCATCAGGTGTTGAAGCTAGCACCTGCTTGAGATACTTCTTTTTTGTTGGATTTTTCTTCTTTTTAACTGATTTATGTTTAGACCTATCTGTCCATTTTTTAATTTACTACAAGAAACAATTTAGGAGTATTTTTGTAAAAAACAAAGATTAGGGTAAAAAAGAATAAAACACAATTAAAATAGGAGACATACAGTCAAGGAACAACACTTGAAGAGAAACACAGATACAACTATGTTATGGTATTTTATATTTTCTTTTGATTTTCTAATGATCTAATCTTAATTGGGAAGATATATATATTTTAGATTTAAATAATATAATATTATACATGTTTTTTTTTAATCTATAGCATATTGCCTTGGTTCATTCATGCGAGCACTTGGCGCCTTGGGCATTTTACAAGCTTGGCGCCTTTAGCCTTTGACAACACTGGTGGGCATGTCAAGTTTCAAGAAATCACAAATGTGAACTCCAAATAAAATAGGTCTTGAAGTTAAAGCCCTCACAATATCTAAACCGATAAAATATATATTCAAGGCATCAAATACACACAACAAGAGTTCATAAAAAATAATCAAACACACAAACAAACACAGAACGAAAGTCCAGAAAAGTAATGAATTCCATGAGGAACAAAGCAAATAATTCAAGTAGTTGTGCAAAAAGACTAAATAATCATAGCAGGATCAACTCATCTTCTAAGCAGCAAGTGCAAACACCATAATGTTTTATAAAGTCCATTAACAAAGAAGTATAAGGGAAAGAGACCATATAGTTCAGAAATTTAAAGCAATAAAATACCATTCAAAAGAATAAATACATCTAAAGAGATTATATCTTAAAAAAATATGAAATTGGATTTCTAGCTATTATAGAACTTTGTCCATGAGAGGCACTCATTCAAAACCTCTCACTTCTTAAATTGCAACTTGCATCCAGAATTTAACCAAGATATGATAGCTGTCTTAAAAAAAATTACCTCAGCACAGATTTTACCAACAGTGGAAATGGTTTCTATAGGGTACAGCCCACGAAGAGTCTCAGCACCAAGAAGAATCGCATCACTTCCTGCAACAGATATAAAAGGAATTAAAAAAGAAAAAACTAAGGCACAAATTTTCCATGTTATAGCCAATCCTATAAAAACTATACAGTGAATATAACAAAATATAGTTGTTATCAATACAAAGACTCGGCCCACTAACTTATATCATGGAAATTATGTAATATGGAAACATAAGATTGGGCATCAGCCAACAGTCTTAGACGCAAGAAACATTTCAAGATAATAACCCACCATCCAACACAGCATTAGCAACATCAGTTGCTTCTGCACGAGTTGGTCTTAAGTTGTCAGTCATACTATCCACAACACGAGTGACCACTGCAGGCTTGCCAGCCATGTTGCACTTGTAAAGGGCAGCCTTCTGAAATAAGAACACCTGCAAATGCAAAGAGGTAAATTAGTTAAGGGTCTCTACCAACACCATTTTCTTGGCACTACCCTCTAACCAAGTATAAGGCATTTATTCCCGACAAAGGCCAGTGTAACAAATTGGCATATATAGCAAGGAGCATAAAAGTAACTATTATAAGTAGCATATCATAGGATGCACGACATGCCATCCCTGAGATACAATTTGAAACCTCTTTGAATCACGTTCATTGGCAGTCAAAGAAAGACTTTTTGGACATCTTGCAAAGTTCTCCTTTTCTTTTAAATCAGTTGTCCTTTCCATTGAACGGGGAAAACTAAAGCTTTGGTCATCAAGTTGTTCCCAAGCTAAAGAATGGCTTTTAAAGCTTGGCTTTTCCAACCCCCAAATTATTACAATTTCCCTACAAGATAATTTATCTGACCTTTAACAAATGGAAGATGATTACAAGATTTCAAATTTGAAGAACAAACTAAGAATTTGTTAGTGAGCTAAAAAATTCCAAAATCTAATAACCTATAATCGGCATTCTATTCGTCTGGAAAACACACATGATACTACTTTAGATATGTGGAACAGATTATTCATTATACGTTGTCTGCATTGAAGATGTGGTAGCTTTACCAATCTTCTATAACATCATTAAAATGCCTGAGTTAAGTAAAACATAGCAGAAGACATCAACAGAGACAAGTATAGGCTATCCAAACTGACCTTCTCAGATGGAGTGCCTGAGATATATCATAATAAAACACAGTAGTTGCAAGAAAAGGCAAGCATATGCAGATCTAGACATATTAGACCTTAAATAGCCAATGAATCCAATGCACAAGAACTTTATGCTATATGTAGAGCGACTGCTTCATTAAACTTAGAACTGACCTTCTCTGGTGGGAGATCAATGCCCAAATTTCCTCTGGAAAGGATAATACCATCAGCTTCTTGTAATATCTCATCAAAATGAGTTAAACCCTGAAAGAAAGAAAGATTTAAATAAGTACACAAAACTAGCATTACGTTTGATTTGGGCCAATACAAAATCAGTTGAGTTATGAGATAAAGGTATATGCTAAAAACCTCTATATTCTCAATCTTGGCAAAAATTTGAGTCTGATATAGATCACCCAGCTTAGATAGGTACTCACGGGCCTGCATTACAGTGCAAATAAGACTCTTACTGAAGTTATAAAAAATAGTTCCATTACAAAATACAGCAAGATGACTGATTATACAAGCCAGGATGCAACAAAAGGGCATTGAATCATGAAAATACTTACATTGCGTACATCTTCTGCATGCCGGGTATACGACAATGAGAGGAAGTCAATTTTGTTTTGAACTCCCCAAGTACTTATAACCTGGAATCAAAACAGGAAAAAAAACAGGTATGAAACTTGATAGAAAGACATGAGGCAGACCAAATAAACTCATAAAAGAAAAGGGATAAATATCACATGACATCCACTGTTAAATTGAAGAAGTTAGGTCCAGGACTGACCTCCTTATCTTTATCTGAAAGAGTAGGAAGTTCAATACGAATTTGGGAGGCATGCAAAGTGAATAAAGATCCAGCCAAAGTTGCTGAGTTCTTTATAACACAGACCACATCATTGCCCTTCACCTCAGAAACCTGCTCAATTCAATTCCAGGAAAATCTCAGCTAGTCATGTACAAGTATAGTTTTGTAACCAGACATGCTTGTGTGTGAGATGGCATATTCTTCATAAAATCACCCAAACAAGCTAAGACCATTGTGAAATATTCAATAAATAAGCAAGCAAGAATCCCACTTCCCTTCAGACAATGGATTAAATAACATTTACACTAGGAAAGAACTAGACGGATAATTATAATCAATGACTAACAACAGATGTACTTCTCTTACCTCCAGCCATACAGAAGTAGTTTCACTTCCAGTGAAGAGGTATTGGCCAACAAAAATGGTGTCTCCATGCTTCACTGCCTGCAAGACCAATTTGATAGTTACAAAAATTGTATGGAAAAAATAAATATATAACATAAACACACAATTCCTTTGATCAAAAAAGAAAACCCCGCACACTTAATTTTAAATAAGATGAACAGATGACAAAAAAATATTTCAATTTCAATTGTAAATAGTAAAAAAACATTTTTTTTAATTCAAAGTTCCAGCTTCTTGTTTGGCCCCATGGCCACCCAGATTTCGACAGAATTAAACATTTCAAACTCACTAAAGCATCCAAGGGGACTAAGTTTCATCTGGTTTTTTAAAACGGCCATTTGCATTAGTATCCTGACCCAATCACAGTTCCATCAACTATAAGAACAGAACAATTATTATTCCAGCAGTATCATAGCCAAAAAAGAAAAGGTGAAAACGAATACAAAGCAGACCTTAGATAGTCCATCAAAATTGATGGGGAGAACTTTAGATGAAGCTTCCTGTTCTTGATCTGGTGTCAGAATAACAAAACCATCTGCCAGAAGAGAAATGGAGTTGCCACTTTTATTAACAACCTGCAACTCAGGTCCCACCGTGTCGAGCATGACCTGAACAACACAAAATGTTTCAACATTACTATTACAATAAGCGTAATAAATATGTTTTTTACATATATATATATATATATATATATATATATAAAAAGAAACGTACAGCACAGAGCTTCTTGGTGGTCTTGACAGCAGCCTTCAAATTCTCCAAAGTCCCCTGGTGATACTCAGGGTTACCCCATGAAAAATCAAACCTAGCCACTGCCCCCAATAATCCCAAATCCATCAGATCCATTTTAACCAAAAAAACTAAATAATAATAATATTTTATAAAAAATAAATAAATAAGGCTAGGTATTACCGGACATCCCAGCCTTGAGGCAACCAGAAATAACCTCAACAGATCGAGATTTTGGACCTAGTGTGCCTACAATCTTCGTCATTGCTGGAAAGAAACTCTGCAAAAAAAAGTAAATCAAAATCAATATAAATCAATAATGAAACTACAGATCATTCAACTAATAATAATAATAATAATAATAATAATAAGAGGATGAAGGGATGCTTACGGATTTTGAAGGCTCCAGAATTGAAGCCATCCTTATAGGCTCCTCCAAAAGCAAGTGATTTGAATGCATCTTTCTTCTTTCCAAATTATTATTAATCACTATTCTCCTTAAACCAAAACTCAGAGACCTTTAGAGAAAGAAGAGTTCCTTGAGATTTTTGAAGTGAATCTACGACCTAAGGTGGGAACTGTGTGGTTTTACGTTTTATAATGAAAAAGGGATGACCCTTGCTATATATATGCTCTAAGAATATTATTACTCTGATTGTTGTGCCTCTTCCGCTCAAGCAAGCAGTACCAATAGACGACGCCGCGTTTGTTCTGCTGTTTATTTATTTCACCACCAACATAAATTAGTCCCCCAACTTTCGATTTTGTTAAGTAGGTCACATATCTTTGTAACTTTTCTCGGTCAAATGCTTCTATTTATAAATCTTGGAAACAGTGTTTAGACATTGCATGAGCTGGTCATATATATTTACTTTCCAAATCTTTATTTTTTAAAATACCTAATTTTTCCTGCCACTTAACACGTGCAACAACACGGGTGAGGCTAGAGTAGAATATTTTCATTTAAGCTTTGGTTTGTCCCTGATTGTTTCAAATTTAAAGTAATAAATGAGTATTTCTACTCCTTAAACTTGGGGAAATTAGAATATTTATCATTTTCTCGAATTTTTGAGAACTAAGATCTGAGACTGATTGTGGAAATGTATATAGATGGGGGGTCCAAATGATAGAGTTGGCTGTTTGATGACTGTATTGAAATCCTGTATATTGTTGGGTGAGTGCTCTGATATTTTCCCTTATTTTATTATATCCTGCTTGTGAGAGATGGAAAAACCCGGTTCCCATCGCACAAAAACTGATTGGTTTATAGACTTACACGTGCAGAAAATGTACGGTTAGATCGCCCATGGCATTGTTTCCCTGCGGGCATTCATGAAGTTTGACGGGGCGACGGTGCGTGGAATACCAACTTCTTTCGTGGAGGAGGGGAAACGGATGCCTACATAAGTGAATAGCGCGTGTTATGCACACTGGATTTGATTGGTGGGTAGAGTGCGCGTGTTTAGTAGAGCATGTGATGGTGTGTTTTTGGTGGTATTTAAAAGTAGTTTACACGTGGTTTAAGGGAGTTGCGCACGTTGGAATGCAAGCAAGAGAAAGGGTACCTAACCACTCGATGAAAGGAGCAAAAGCGTGCTTTGAGTTTGAGTCAAATCCATGGGCTGTCCTTTTTCCAAGAAAAATACGGCCTTATTGTTGAGCGCTCGGGAGTGCGCGTTACTTGCTCTCTTTTTTTCAAGTGTTTTTTTTTTTAAATATATATATATATTAAAATAATATTTTTTTATTTTTAACATTAATATGTTAAAATAATAAAAAATATAAAAAAATAATTTTAAAAAAAATAAGCTATTTTCAACTGCTGTCCCGTTGAGGACAAGTGCAGTTTAGACTATGTTTTTAAATTTATTTTATTTCTGTACTTGATAGGTTAAAATATAAAAATTATACTTTGAAATGCAAGACTCGACAAAGGAGATAGAATTGGTCAAAACATAAGAATTGTACGGTGCATATCCAGGGGGGCACACAAAGCAAAACTGCCCATTGCATGTTGTGAAAGAATTTACATAAAATTAAAAAGTTGTTTTTTATAGTCGAAGATATTTATTCTCTTATTAGATTTTCTGATTTTGAAGTCAATATTCATGAGAATTTGTTATACTATACTTTCAAAGACAACTATAAAAATATTATACATGTACTATAAATATAAATTCATTATAATATGAATTATATTATAAATATAGAGTGTTTGTATTGTAAATGACACTGTAACACTTGAAAAATAAGTTATCTTTTTTGTGTTTTAGTTTTTAAAAAAAGTTAGTAGGTCTAGTTGGGTAGCCAAACCCAAGGAGATGGGGTCTCACTCAGCAATTAGACCTCATTTGATTCAAATTAATATTTGTTTGATGTTTTAGTATTATTTTTATGTGATGATATAAAAAATTAATTTTAAAAAATAAAAAAAATTATTATCTCAATATATTTTAAAAAAAAATAATCATTACATAATAATATAATAACTAGTATATCGACTCATACTCCATAGTGGATCAATAACAATTTTTTTTCAAATGAAAATTTGTTGAGTTGAGTTAAAAGCACAGAATATATTTGCACCATCATTATCTTCAAATAAAGTATTTTTTATAGTTGCATCATAAATAGCACATGATAGAGCAGCACCCAATACACAAACAACTAATTTCTTTCCCTTTTTCTCTTCACTTTTTTTTTTCTTATTGATTTTTTTTTTCATACTATAAAGAGGAAATAAATTGATGTAACTTTTTTCACTGTATAAAAGTTGGGTGATGATTTTTTTTTATTTCAGGTTGGGTTAGATTTTCTTATTAAAACATATATGTTTATGCGTTTCAAAAATGTTTTTTAAAAAATTAAAAATTATTTATTTTTTTCTTTACTTTAAATTAATATTTTTTGATGTTTTAGTATTATTTTGATGTGATGATATAGAAAATAAATTTTACAAAATATATTATACTATACTTTAAAAGGCATGTGAAAAACATTGTGCATGTACTATGGACATAAACTCATTGCATTGTGGACCACACTGTAGCACTCGGGGACGTTGTTTTTTCTCTGTTTTAGTAAAAAAAAAGTTATTGGGTCTGGCTCCGCAAGTAGACCCATTTTAATTCAAATTAATATTTTTTTATGTTTTTGTATTATTTTGATGTGATGATATAAAAAATCAATTTTAAAAAATAAAAAAATATTATCTCAATATATTTTTTAAAATATATATTTTTAAAAAATAACCACTACATAATAATATAATAATTAGCATATTGGTCGGCGCTCTGTAGCGGATCAATAACAAATTGTTTTTCAAATGTAAAAATGCTTGAGTTGGATTAAAAGCACATAATATATTTACACCCTCACCATCTTTAAATAAAGTATTTTCTACAGTTGCATCATAAATAGTGCATAGCAGAGGAGTGCCCAATACACTAGCAACTAATTTTTATCCCTTTAATTTTTTTTCTTTTAAGATATTTTCAATTTTATTTTTTTTCCTCTTTAAATTTTTTTTCTTTTCTCTTATTGATTTTTTTTTCATATTATAAAAAGGAAATAAATTGATATGATTTTTTTATATTTTACAAAAATTAGGCGATGATAATTTTTTTTTATTTCAAGTTGAGCTGAATTTCTTTATTAAAGTATATTTGTTTTTGCGTTTCAAAAAATATTCTTTAAAATTTAAAAATTATTTTTTTTCTTTACTTCCAATTAATATTTTTTGAAGTTTTTGTATTATTTTTATGTAATGATATAAAAAATAAAATCTCAAAATTAGGTCTGGCTCTGCATCCAGACTCAGGGAGATTGGGTGTGGCTTCGCAACCAGACTCAGGAAGAATGGATCTGACTCTGCAACTAAATCCAAGACAGTTAAAATATTTATACACTCTTTATATATTTTTTTACATTTGAAATAAAAATTGTTATTGACCCGCTGCAGAGTACGGATCAATATGCTAGTTTTTTTTTGTATATGATGTGGGTAGGTTTTTAAAATCTTCACTAAATAAGATTTAGGTATTGTTTGGAACGTGGCACCGTTTGAAACTATATTTCAAATAGCATTTTATAAAAAATTAATTTTTTATGTTTTGATATATAGATGCCAAAAGTAATTTTTTAAAAAATATATTATTTTAATATATTTCTGAGTCAAAAACACTTTAAAAACACAATTGTTATCACACATTCAAACCTCTTAGTATTAGTTAATGTTATTTGTTGAAGTTTCGTTTTAATATAAGTTTAGATAATCATGTAGTTTTATATTAAGTTAATCTAGTAAAGAAATTATAAAAATTTGACTGCTAAATGTGAGTTGTAAAATAGACTATAAATCACAATTATTTAATTTATATATCATGTACTTTGTATGATCAAATGAACTTGCAATAAAGATCAAAACAGAAACCTAGCATGCGTTTTAAACATGTCAAAAAGTTTATGCATATAATTTACATATAAAGACTCTTGTATCTTGAATATTTAAGTATTCTAAATAATTGTTTTTTAATTATCTATACTTAGATTACCGATAAATCTACTCAATTTGCTATCTGAGTATGCAATATATGATCTTGTGTAGTTCATAATATACATAAAGCTCCTAATTATTCAAGAATATTCTAATTAGTTTATTCCATATCATTTTTTTTTATAGAAGTACATTTATGTTCATTGGTGTTTTTATTGTGTTATTTTCACTTATAAAGAAATTGTTAAGTCTTAAAATAATGAGATTGAGACAATACCAGTTTATTACATGTCCTAGTGATTTTTATTTTTGGTAAGACATCCACATCACCTAAATCTTTCATGTCAAATTTATTAATTAATATTTTTTTAGTAGATATATTATCACATAACATTTATCTATGCTTTTCACATAAATATATTTATCAACTTTGTTAATTTTAAACTTATATAACAACATTACATTGTCAAATTTTTCATGTTATTATTTAAATACTTTTCTTATCTTAGATCATCCAATGACTTAACAAGCTAGAATTTTTATATAATTTAGCTCATACATGTCACATCAAGTCTATAGAAAGACATGTTTACAAGGAGAAAATAATAATATAAAAAAAAGACAAGGAAAGACCGAGAACAGAGGAATCCCTCCCTTTCATAAAGAAATCAAAATACAGAAAGAAAATTAGATGAAATTGAAACAATTATTAATCAATAATATCACATAGATTCTAAAAAAAATACTTAGAAAGTATAAGAAATATTGGGTGGTGACTGTAAACTAGGTTTAAGCCTTTTTTTTTAATTTCCTTTTTTTAATCAAGAATATCACATAGATTCTAAAAAAAATACTTAGAAAGTATAAGAAATATTGGGTGGTGACTGTAGATAAAAACTAGGTTTAAGCCTTTTTTCCTTTCTCCTTTCTTTAAAAAAATATAATGTATTAATCGCAATTTAATGAAAGTACTTATATTACTAATCCTTGCGTAATTGATAGCTAAGGCCTAAGCTTATTATATGCTTGCAAATTTCTTAGGCTTTTTCTCATTGTAATCATAAATAAAATCACATCATATCACATTTTTTTATTTACCTCGGCAAAGATGGTGCTAAAAATAATCTTAAACTACAAGCTCTTTGATAATTTTTAAACAGTTTTATTTGAAATTCAAACAAGATAAAAAGTAATGTTGGAAAGTTTTAAAATTGATTTATTAAGTTAAATTTAGTGGCACTATCAAAAAGTTCTTCGTAGTAACATGTAAGCATTGTATTATATTTTTTAATTTTCTTGCATCAAAACTATTAGAATGTTTATACACACACACACTTGCTTATATGCATATACTTGCTTTTAGGATATATATATTAATGGAAACTTGCTTTTAGAATAATGACAGAATTTTGTGTAAGAAATAAATATTCTGGTAAATTATTTTCTTTTAAAAAGGCT
>Ga0325402_1002172_pt1 | contig 17001 bp, 12 predicted proteins | sample PopdelMetagenome_22_FD_207212 | JGI IMG/M metagenome (GOLD analysis project Ga0325402, IMG submission 207212) | Populus deltoides microbial communities from Bellville, Georgia, United States - Xylem-PdKOR-R3 | ecosystem: Host-associated > Plants > Phyllosphere > Stem > Wood/Secondary xylem... | reverse complement strand
AAGTCAAGTTATGATGTTGTGTTTTCTGTTATTGGTCCACTTATTAAGAATGTTAGAAAATAGTTTTAACCCTAAAGTCCATTCTTGACCCATGAGCTCAATCTTCTTTCAATGGATTTTTTTAACTAGTTATGTTTTACAAGATAGCCTCGTGATTTTCAAGCAATATTTATGGTTTTAACTGGGATTTACAACTATGGGTATGGTTTTGCCTCTTTTTTTTTTTTTTTTTTAATCAAAAGGGTTTGAACTTGAATATCTACCACCGGTGTGGATTTGGATTTGAAGTGATACTTGAAAACGAAGAGGGCAATACATAATAATCTTATAAAATTCAAATACCAAAAAATATTAACAATTAAATTAATTAAAATTCATTAATTAAATCCCACTTACGTAATACATGAGATACACATCCAACTAAATTTACTTTCAATGAAAGGATTTTGTAAGACTATCACGCACTCTATAGATAGGGCTTTGGTGAAAAAAGCATGGATTGTCAAGGCTCCTGTAAACCTACCTACCTACGGTAGTTCTTACTTGTTTGTCAGACAGATTAACTATATATATATATATATATATATAAACATCAATCAAGGCACTGATCAATTCATAAATTACCTTTTCCACTATATTAGGTGATACAATTGAAAAAAGAGGCCAGACCAGTCTGCTCGAGCAACTTCTTGTCGTCTTCCTGAACTCCCTCCCCCAAAATTTCTTTGGAAAAATACATCATCAGGGACACCTGTAAACCCAGAATCCCATAGATCTTAATGAATTAGGTAGGCCGCCAACTGATTTCAAATAGTATGATCTTGCACCCAAAGTGGGAACTTGATACACATAGATAGGTGTTCCCTCGTAACAATGTTCTTTGCCTGTTCTATTGAGACAGTTTGCATAGTAATCTCACAGCAACTTAACATCTGCCCAGATCCAGTGATCTACCAGGGTGATACTCACGTAATACTACTGATACCGGTTAAATCATTGGATTCCAATATAGAAAAAAATTACACCTTAAATTCAAATCTAAGAAGACAATTGACAGCTGCCTGTGTCAACAGTATATATTTTTGACTGTCTTTCAAAAGGTTTTTTATTTAAAAATATATCAAAACAATAATTTTTTATTTTTAAATATTTATTTTTAAAATCAGCACATCAAAATAATATGAGAATACTAAAAAAAAAATTTAAAGCAAATAAACAATATTTAATTTTTTTTCAAAAATACTTTTAAAATACAAAAACAAATCGAGTTAAATTAGAGTAAAACTAAAAACGTGACCCGCGCCACGTCACAGGTCAATTTTTTTATATATAAAAAAAAAGTTAAAATTTATGAGTATTAGGTTTTTCTACAAAGTTATACCTAAGAGTATTGGGTCTGTCTATTATTTCTGATCCAGAAGTTATATTTATAATATTAATAATAATATTCAACTTGCATTACCCAAGTTTAAGTGAGTTTGGTTGCAACATCAAACCCGAAGTCTTTGATATGAGTCTGATTGCAAGATCTTGTTACAAAAGTATGATAATTAAAAAGAAAAAAATTTAATATTACAGAATGAAATTAAAAAAAAAGATTAATTAAAAAAACAATAAAGCAAAGCATTATTCTGATGAATAGTGCTTTGCAAGGAGTGGTTCAGTAAAATCCCCTCATGAGATCACAATAATTTAATTACCAGTAAACAAAACAAATCATAAAGTTTAATTCTTAATTAAATCAATATTAAAAGATAAAATTGAAAGAAAAAAACTACTTAAAAAAAATATATGAATCAACTGGTTTAACTCATCAAACTTGGGATTCGTGTCATGAAATTGAAAGAAAAAATATTGATGTCTTTTAGTTATAGTTAATTACAATATTTAAAGATGAAATCGGAAGAAAAAAACTAATAAAATAAAATAAAAATCTGAATCAACTGAGTTAGCCCACCAAATCAGGTTAACCCGTCAAACCTGAGATTAGTGTCATGAAAGTGTGATAACTAAATAGAAAAAAATTAACATTAATAAACAAAAAAAATTAATTAAAAAGAAAAAAACACAGGAAAAAAACCTACATGAACAAAAAAACTAATGAAGAAAAAAAAACTAAATTAACTGAGCTAACCCGTCAAACCAGGTTAATCCATCAAACCTGGGATTCGTGTCATGAAAATTTGATAACTAAATAAAAAAAACTTAATATTAACAAACTAAATTTTTTAAAAAAATAATTAAAAAGGAAAAAAAAAAAGAAAAAAGCAAAAATACTTAACAAAAAATAATTTTTTTAAAAACAAAGAAATAAAAGCCTACATGAAAAAAAAAATAATGAAGAAAAAAAATTTGAATTAACTGGGTTAACCCTTCAAATAAGGTTAACTCGTCAAATCTGAGATTTGTGTCATGAAAGTTTGATAACTGAATAGAAAAAAAAAATTTATAGGTTAACCTAGAATTAGTTGGGTTAACCCATCAAATCCGGAATCCATGTCATGAAAGTTTGATAACTAAATAAAAAAAATTTAACATTAACAAACTAAATTAAACGAAAAAATTAATTAAAAAGAAAAACTAGAAAAAAATCCAAATTAACCCGTCAAACTCGGAACTTGTGTAATGAAAGTTTAATAACTAAATAGAAAAAGATTTAACATTAACAAAAAAAATTAAACAAAAAATATATTCATTAAAAAAAACAAAGAAAACAAAACAGCTTAAAAAAAACAAAGAAAATATAAGACAATTAAACGTTTCACTGTAAACTACATTTGAAAAAATTAATTAAAAAAATCCAGAAAAAAAAATTCAGGTTAACCTATCAAACCCAGAACCTGTATCATGAAAATTTAATAACTAAATAGAAAAAAATTTAATATTAACAAAAAAAATTAAACAAAAAAACATTCATTAAAAAAACAAAGAAAAGAAACAATTTAAAAAGAAAAGTTTAAAAAAATAAAATAAAAAAACAACTCAGCGTTTAACTATAAATTTAAAAGGTGAAACACACTGAGCAATTTTAGTTTTTTTTAATAATACATCAAATTTTGACTTTCAAAGTTCACCGATGTGCACGCAACATTAAGCAAAAAATAACAAAAGATATATTGCAAAAAAGAATACATCAAGAGAACAAAGACACAAACCTGTTCTGTGTAAAAATTGAAAGAATATCCAAATAAATTGTGAAAATCTGGCACAACATTTCCAAAACCGCTCAAACAGAACTGGCTGGCCACGATAGAGGCTGACAACAATCTGGCAGGGAAATCTCATGGTAAACTACGAGTCCAAAGAGAGGATCAGTGCAGAGCTTGAACAATCCATTCAACTCTTTCTGTTAATGACAAGTAGCGCAGTAATTCCAGATCAGATGCAGCTCCCAAAGCTGAAGCAAAATGCCTGCTGATCAGGGGAAACACATTAAGCAAAACACACTTTATATTTGAGCTATCTGCTGATTCAATGCCTGAAATGACTTGATTTTTGACTCGCAAATATTAAGAAACTGGGACAATAATGTAGAGTCCCCGGTCACTATCTTCCTTGCAACATCGAGGGGACTCCATGTCTTCAATTCTTGGGAGATCCGATCACCAAGTTCAGCCTCATTTATTGATGGAATTAAACTTTCCAGAACATGGAAAACACGCCCAGGCCCTTCATCTTGTTCCTTTTTCCTAAGAGAGGAAAGTATAATTTCCACACTCTCATCCTCTGGTCTGTCAATCTGACCTCTGATCCATGATGCAACCTCCTTAACTATATCACATAAAGAATGGATTGAATCCCTAATGTCATTAAACACCAGAGATGAATGCTGGTCCACAGGCCCACCTTTCTTCTTTTTCTTTCCAGATGGAAGAGATGATCGAACACAAGATTGAATCACAAGACCATGCCAGGCCAATGGCTCTGTAACCAATTGCACTAAAATTGGAAGATCAACCCTTGGAGAGCAAATAAGAGACTCCACGGATTTGATCTTCTCTGAAATATATTTCACCAGCAAAGTATCCACTACATGCCAAATACCACGGCCACACTGATCTCCATTAGGCTGTAAGGGCTCGTGGGAATTCAAATTCCAAGCATTCAAAAAGACAGCAAAGTTTATCCAGTCAATCTCGTCTGAACCAAAAGCCTGTGTCAAATCCAAAAATTAAAATGCATCCAAGTTCTTGTGGTATTTAAGTGATCCATAGTGGGCGACTTGAATAAAAGCAAGCTAGTGATCACCAGTAACTAATCTTTTTTAAAGATGACAATTTTAACAAAAGCACTTGCTTTATAAGATATATTAACTTGGTGTGCATCTAAAGGAATGGAAAAAAGATAAAGACAACCTGCCTAACACAGAAATGCTTTCACACCTACAACAATGTGTCTCATACCTATATCACCTCATCTGAATGTGAATCAGAATTATACAACCACATCAACAAGAATATCATGAAAAATAATAGAGAGCAGTAAGAAAAGGCAAGGAATAAGATTGACAGCACAAGTATACCTCAAAGGATTTTACACCACTGGAAACACCCATAACCACTTCAACTGCATCACTTAAAGAAAAGCCTAACATCTTTGCATGGCGCTCAAGCAAAAACTTAAACTCTGAGGAGATTTTTGACCCAGATATGGACCCATTTTCTTCAACACTCTCCTTAAGTGATGCTGAAGCACTGTGAATGGACAGATAAATCATCCGAGGGAGAAGGGATTTCTTTTCAATGACTCCCCGCACATTTTCTTCCCTTTCTTTTGTCTATATTCAAGTCAAAAAACAAACATAAAGGGCATTAGGAGCACATAGAAAGTCCATTAAGTATATGGATTGCTATTGCCAAATATTACATACAAAAGCAAATCAATGAATGAAGTTCCTTACCAAGTTTTCCTTGGGACAATATGATACTCCTTCAAATGGACCTGGGAAATGAATCGTTTCAATATACAAGAGAATTCATAGAGAGACAGGAAATAAGAAAACAACACTGTTACCCAAACCATCATAGCTTCTTCAATACCACTGAACATAATATGGTTTTAAAGATGTAGATATTAAGAAACAAAGACCACATGACTAACCTAAGAGATAATTTTTCTCTGTAGTTGGTGTCCACCAAGGCCGTGATTGGAAATCTTCATTGAATGTCAAGGTTTTGGATCCAATCTCATTGGAGAGCTCAACAAAGTGAACCCCGCCATTCAAGTTTTCAAGAACACCCTGAAAGACAGCATATTCATCAGACACAAAGGTATGGTGTTGAAACAGATAAAAGTGATACACACCTCTTCTTCTTCAATGTTATCTGCCTTTTGTTTTAGCTGTAGAATGGGTGTCTCAACCCTTGCAAATAAATACTGATTAGATCGTTGCAATCGCTCCTTGAATTGAACAAACTCTATTACCTGAAATACAAAGTAAGAGGATTGTCTTGAATCTTGATTGCACAAATCTATTTCAATACCATGTCCCCTTCAATCTAAGGGCATGTTACCAGATTCATTGGGAGAAAGAAAGATACAGAACAAATGTTTTAGATGGATAAAGGCAATGACCAAAAAGTGCAGAAAGCAGTCATCCACAGGTAGACAATAGAATCAAGTAATTGGAAAGATAGCCACACGCAATGAACTGGCAAACAATTCCAGGAACATCTAAGATTCATTTTAAAAAAGAAACTCGCCTTAAATTTTTAACACAGAATAAAAATAATTATATTGATAATGTGGCATACTTTAGAATAGTTTCTGTGGCGATAAGCAAGGAATGTCAGATCTGCAGATTCCCTGAAGTGGTCATCCATAAACCTGAGATAATCTTTCAGCAGATTATTTAAATCCCCCCAAAGAGGAGATACCAGCATCTGCGGCAAGATGTGATGAGAAACAGTTTCCATCAGAATATTCTTCACGTCCAAAGACTTATACCTACACAGAGATTTAGAGAGCTGCTTTAGACCTTAGGAAAACCAAAGTGATTTGATGAGTATAAAAGGGGGAAGAATAACCAAGTGGCTAGACAGAATTTGAAATACAAACCAAAAGGTAACAGTATTTCATCAACTAACAATGTGAAATATATATTAACATATGTTACCACTCATAAGCTAACGAAATTGCACCCAAGTGTGAATACAAGTGCAGCAACAAGATCTTGTACTGCCATATATATCTGCCAAATACGACCAAACACAAAAATTAGTTTCAAGAATGTGAAGTTCCCAACACAGCAAACAGTTTCCAGAAGAAAACAAATGGTTTCACATGCATAGCACTTGTATCCACTAATCCTTTATTTGTTTTCCTCCAAAACACTTAATACATGCTTTCTTCTCATTCATCAAGCAGAATTTCTAGTGCCAATTAAATGTGTTCAAGGTGGCACAGATGTAATATAACCCACCCCCACCAAAGCCTAAATCATTATAAAGATTTGGAACTCTTAAAATGCCATGTTTGAAATTACAATACAATATCAGCAGTGAAAAAATATCTTACCTTCGAATAGTCAGGCCAAACTCCAAAACCATAATTGCCTCTATGAAGTAGCCAAGATGTCTTGTACGCCAGAATAGCTATTTAAAAAGAAAGGGAAAGAAAAAACAAAAAAAATGCAATGAATATATATATATATATATATATGAGCATAACCTCAAAGAGAACAATACAGTAGTCAATTAAATAAAGAAAATCTTGTAACTAGCAAACCAATTCATGAAACAAGTTCTGGAATAATGCAAGAGCACGCACGAAGCACAAGTAGCCATAAATCCATGTGTTGTGTGTGCACGCACACTAACCTAGACATCAACTTTTAGCAGTGTCACCTCCATTATTAGGCAACAACAAGGTAATGAGCATCAGAATATAAACTTCTTAAGAACAAGATAGGATCATGTCAAAATATCCCACAAGAAAATTTTCTTAAGTCAAATAAACAATATTTCATGGACTAAAGGAGACTTGTTGCACCATCTAGGGTAAAGTCCTTCTTAAGAAATCATAAAACCCATCCTCATATCCAGGCATCTACCAGTACATATGTGGCCACGCATCTGATCCCAAAAAATGAAAGTATGAATTGAGATACCTGAACCAACACATTGCACACCATAGATAGCAGCTCTTCACCATGCATGCTCTCTTGTGGATCCAAATCCTTTGAAAGTGGAAGACTTTTACAATACATCTCCACCATTTGCACAGCACAGCCTTCAAGTTCTGAAGAAGCATGGATGAAGTTAATATCATTGAATCCAAAAAAAAAAAAAACACTGAATAAAAAGCCAATTTAATTAGAATGAAACACATTACAAGGAACAAAGAAAATGAAGTAGACTACATAACTGGGAACCTTCTACCAAAAAAGAATTTGCAGGAGGCTCAGAAAATAAAGAGGATGCATTGCTGAACACCACAATTTAAAAGAGAAAAACATGGTGGAGATTTATGTTTCTGATCACTCTTATGCCATTATGAGGCATTTAAATCCGATGCATGGCTACAAAATACAAAATACAAGTGTAAAGAGTGCAGTTTGGATGTGCAAAAGATTGTGTGTAGGGTGAGCAAGTGTATGTGTGCAAAAGAAACACGCACCAAGCACAGGGAGCTTATACATGTTCCCAGTCAACTCCTGAATTTTGAAAATCGTGATTGACTGTCCAAGCACTTTAGTTGGTGCAGTAGCAGAGGAGTCCAAAGTTTTTATCAACTTTGCAAGAAACTCCGTTTTTTTATCTGGAGTTAAGACTTGCAGAAATGCCTCAACATCAGAACTGAAGCTTGCTAAGTGACCAAACCTGCATTAAAAAAAAGGACTTCAGCTTAGATGGTCCAAAACTTTCCATGATTTTGCCTATAATTCTTACAAAAAAGACCACCAACATAAAGGAATACCAGAAACTTTTTGTAAGAACTGAGAATTTCTTTGAAGCATACAAATGACTGACAAATGGTTGTGAGAGGAGATAAATTGTTCATCTAGTCTCGACTTCATATCCATTATTTGCCAAACACAGAAACAAAAATATTTTGGATGATTACAGACTTCGTGCACAATTACACTCAGCAGCTAGTTCCACACAAGTTGGGAAGAAAAGAAAGAGTTACATACTTGAGGAAATATAGCATTAGAGCCTCCACAATATCATCATCATTGCCCTTTCCATGTAATCGCTTCCTCCTCTCAATTTCAAGAGTTGCCAAGTATGGACACCTAATAAAATCATTACTGGTGTCTGCTTGTAATTTTTTCACAAAAGCTAATGAAGTCGATATTCGAGAATGAAACTGCACATCCAATTTGCAAAAATCAAAATCTGCATAAAAAGTCATAAAAAGATCTGCAGTATGCAGATATGACAGAAAATACAAACTACATATAAAATTCAAGGGTAGTAAATATGCACCACTTCATCTGCCAATTGAGAGACTTTGCAATCCACGGGTTTTGGGGGATTAATTGGATCATTGTTGGCTCCATTGCTCCAGCTGCTGCCATCCTCCAGCAAACAGCCTAGATAATGTAGGAAACACTCCCAATCATCAGGGCTGCCAGACAAACCAAACAAGATTAACAGCTAAAAAAATATACGTCCTCAAATGAAATGACCAAAATAGAAAATTTCTGGATTGGAAACAGGAAACAATTAGATGCATCACAATCTCTAGCAACGAGTTTCAACTACTCCATGTTCTACAGCAGTCAAACTTTAGCAAATGCCAAGCTGGTGCGTGTAATTTGAACATGCAGGTGAGCGAGCAAATTCATAGTAAACCCGAAAGAAAATAAAAGGTGGCTAACAAGCAGCAAGAGGGGGAGTGTGGATTATCTATATGGGAATGCTTTAAAAACAGTCAGGTGATCCATATAAGGGCAACAGCAAACTTTCAGACCTCATTGACACTAGGGCAGAATTCAAAATAAGGTGTCAGGCTCCTAGTTGCAAATTCTATTCCTAAAGGACCTAGAAATTAGTTATCTGAAGCTTTGACAAGGCTATTTTCATTGAAAAAATGTAAAATCTCCACAGTAGGAGTATCAAAATAATAATTCCATGACTTCTAAAAACTTGCTACGAGCTTTGAAATGTGGGTTTCCAATAACTGGCTGTTTTCACAAACTATCCCATCTGCCAAAGCAAACAGCTTGTTTTCCCTCTACGATTACAAGAGGCTATTCATTTTTCCTGCATAATGCAACTGCAGCCTGTTTGATATCATGGTTCAGTAATCCCCGACTTATACGTCACAGCTGTCCTATTCAGAACATCCTAAACAAATCAATCAAACCCAAATCTAACCATAACACCTAAAAATAAAGAAAGAAAATTAACAGAGGCTAATAATGCAGCTAGTAGAAGAAATAAACAGCTAAAAATGAAAAGAAGAGAGAGAGAATTTTCCTGGTTCTTTTATTACAACTTACAACACACGACGTAACACTATATTATCTAAGTTGTGTGATCTTAGCTGCCTCAGTTGGTGATAAAAATCTCAAAACTGAATTCTTGAAAGAAAACTGTCATGCGCATACCATAGTTCTAAAATCTTCTGATATATGTTGGCACTTGTAGCATAGTCACCTGACCGAGCAAGAAGCCTCCCCTGTCAACTTAAAGTCAAAGAGTACCAGGTTGATAAGGAAACCAACAAGTAAAAAGAAAGAAGTTCCAAGAAAATGCATGCAAGACAGCGAGAGATAATGTGTTCTAAATTTCTATAGCAACAAAGTTGCATGAAAACTTAAATGTTGGAAACAAAATGATGAAAGGAAACTGTTTATATATATATATATAGAAAAGTAGGGCAAGGTGAAAGTGCAACCAAAACCATGAGCATAGATGATTAAGCCTTCATTAGGATTCATTTGAATGAGCAGGTGTTATTTATCAGCAGAAAAGTCTATGTGGCCTATATTATTATACAGGCGTGCCCCTTTCAGTATTGAGCCCAAAACTTGATAGTCATTATGCTAAGAATTCAAGTTTACATGGCATCATCCTCATAAAGTTGTGTGGAAGTTCCACTTCAACTCTCTAGTGGAATGTAAGTCACAGGTCATCTAGTTTGTTTGCACCTAGTTCCATTTTAACAAATCTCATTTTCCATTCAAGCTTTCTTTTAGAATACCTCTTTAGTCTTGCCCATAATAACTCACCTTTTATTTACTTGACAAGTTCAGTTTCTCATCCCAAAAACAATGAAGAAATATAATAGCTACACAGAAAATCCATAAGATGTGCATTATCTTATGTATAAATTCAAAAATGTAAAATATTACTCTATTGTCAACAGAACTACTTTTAAGATAAAAAAAAACCAAGACATAATGTTTCAGAAAATACCTGTATACGTAGCTTATCAACTTCAATCATTAATAGTGATCCCAATTGCCCCGAGAGAATTTCCAATGCATCACCATACTTTTCTTGTTGTTCTAATATGGAAATATAGACCATAAGAGCTGCAACAGAGTTTTTACACAATCAGAGAGGAGATCATTAATGAATGATAGTTGTTCAAATTTTGGCAACAGATATGGAACTCACCTTCAGGCTCATGCAAGCTGTGGGAAGCTACATGCTTCTTAAGTAACCCTTCAGCTAGCATTGCTAGTTTCTCTCCTCCATTGCCACAAAATACCTGCATGAAGATCAGAGCAAACGAAATAAGCAGCAAAACAAGACATTCCACCCAGGCAAGAAGTGTGTTCAATAAACAAGCATTCTAAGGGCTGCACATGGGTTGCATGTGGAAATACAGCAAGAAGCTTCTTAAGAGAAATGCTGTTTAGTTTTTTACCCTTTCATGACAGAAATGGACATAACCAAATACATAAACTATACACTAGACCAGGACCCATTCTATGGAGATCAATTCACAGAAGTAGAACAGATAAAACAAATGCTAGATAAACAATGAATTAGGTTACTAGGCAACACAATCCAGAACACCAAGAGAAAAAAGGTTACAAGTGCAACCCCACCTGGGCAGCATCAACCTTTTTCTGTTGGGATGGAAAAAAAAACAAGAAGAAAAGAGAGCAAAGGAATGAGGGACAAGAAGGAGAAATCACCTTAATTATTGCTTCAGATAACTAAGTGTTCAATTACAAACTTAGGCAACTCCACTGTAAAGGTGACATCCACAATAAGTACATTGTGAGATGGATGACCAAAGGAATGAGAATGTAATTTGGCTTTGACAAGTGTTAAATTGGAGGACAGAGATCAGATCATAATGGCCTTAGTTTCAGATATTAACTCGCTAAAAAAATAAAAAGAAGGAAAATCTAATACTCCAAGCCCTTAATTTGTCCACATCAAGATTGCTTAGGTGTTCATGTTCCCAGTGAAGCAGTTGGGTGTCCATAAATAACTTGCAAGAGGCAATGAAGGACAAGTTGCTCACAGCGTGGATCATAATCTCTCCACAAACTACCCCATGCACTCCAATATGTTATTTGTAAATGGCAATGCCAAGTTAGCCAGCAGTCACATTTTGTACCATTTACAGTTCTCAAAGTCTTTAAGCGAAAATGTGAGATGCATGCATGAGCTCCCAATTTTATATTCTTTTTTTTTTAAAAAAAAGGATTGCAGTGCTTCAAATCTGAAACCAGATCAGACTGTTGAACCGCTGCAACCTTTAACAGATTCGATCTTGGCTTTGCATGCTGCAGGTTTTTGGAGCAATCTAAACTGCATGCAAGGATTTTCTTAAGAATTTGTTTTGCTTAAAAAATATCTTGTTCAACACACGTGTCTTCAATTATATTGCATTGTCAAAAGATTTATGGTTACATTCTTCCAGCAAGTAACCTCATCTGTTCATTCCTTTTCTCAATTTTGAATGTTCTGTGTTAGCAGTAATCTAATCGGGCATGAATGCAGACGTTCAAAACTTAACTAAGAGCATGCCAACAACAGCAACAAAGCATTAATCACAAATTGGTCAGAGCCAGCTATAAGGATCCTTTGACGCCAATCCACCTCAATATCAAGATTTTGAGCACACAAATTTTCCAAATTCTAAGGTTGCAAGACATGAAGCGAGGGTGATATTCATCAGTTAAATCAATGAGCCTTTCACCATAACACCGATAAAAGCCAATTTCCATGTATAAAACCAATAACTTGTAATAATATATGCACTATGCACACACAATGTGACAAGAAATGTTAGTAGCTTAAAGAATAAATACTATAAAATAAAGAGCACATGCTTAGCAATATACAAGAAGGGAAGGCTGCTATGACCTGTAATTGGATGCTACAAACTGCCCAGAGCAAAAACCTCTCTTCACCAACAAGCTTGTACATTTTGATAGCTGTCTGCCAGATGATGACATCATAGTTAGAAAGCATTAGCCTAATTGTCCCACAATCTGCATCAAGCAGATGTCAAGACATAGCAATGAAGTTCACATATATCATACAAGAAAAAGAACACTGACCTGCTGCTGCTTCACAAATGAATACTCACGAACATAACAATTGAAAAGTCCCATCATTAGTTCCAAATTGCTTGGAAATTTACTGCAAGCATACTCATAGCATCCAGTAGCCAAATCCACTGATTATATTTAAAGGGTAAAAAATATTAGAGTCTTCCGATATAATGTATAAAAACAGAGAATCTCGGAGCAGTAAAGATATACTAACAGCGATCAAGCCGTTGAAAAACAATCTGCAATGTACTGAGAGTTAGATCATCCATTAGCAAGGAATCATTCTTGTATAAAAGCTCCTTTGCATTTAAGCAAACTGATAATGCCTCATCAGATTTACCCATCCTTTCCAAGATGAGTGATTTTAGCGCCTGCATCACCAGAACACATCAATTACTCCAAATAACCCACCATTTCAATTCTAATACAATAAACAACATACACCATAACTCTAAAAGTAATTAACTCTAACTATTCCCCAAATAATCCCTCTATCATAAAAACCACATGCTCAAAACCAAACACTAAAGAAGCAAGATTTATAAACATTATAAACAACTGGGATGGCAGCACGACAAGCATTCGCCACTTAATCCCCGGATAAAAAAATGACCAAATGTTTGCACATACAAACACGCGCAGGCACAAGCACACCTTGCAAATTTGCTCAGACAACAAATAACTGAAAAAACTACAACTAATTATGCCAGTTACTAGAGAAAAAAAGCTCAAAGCTAACACCCTAAGCAGAATCCAATTAGCAAAAGTAAACACACAAAATCACTTCACTTTAAAGTAATTAGCAATCAAGAGCTGAATCAATCTAAGAAATATTTGAAGTCTTACGAGTGCGTAAGGTGAATTAGGGCATTTAGCGAGGAGTGAAGTGGAGTGTTTAAGCGCATTCTTGAACTGACGAGAATCGATTGCATCCCAAATCGGTCTCACTCGCCGTTCCGGTATCCCTCCGGCTAACCCAAACTTCGATGCCATTGAAGCTTTTTCTCTTTTCTCGAAAAAAATAGGGTTTATTATCTAGGGTTTCAAATATTTCTTTCTCTCTGTGTAAGAGATCAGCTAACTGACTTTTTTGGTTTCTGTTTGGAGGATATGGTTGTTTTTCAAATGGAAGGAAACCTAGCCAATGAATGGGGTGTTTGGATACGGGACTGGAAAGGGACTGGACTGGTATGTGATGCTCTTACGCCTGGTTTGGCTGGGCTTTCGTTGATCAACCAACAAATTTTATGGACCATAGTATTTTAAATCAAAGGCCCAGAATGTGTTGGGGCGCTGCTTGATTGGGCTAGCCCCCAGTTAGATTATGGGGATGAATAGACCACGTCATTTTTTTTCTTAATGCATGCCGTTGCTTGATTAGGCTAGGCAGGCCTAGCGATGTTTGGTTATTATTTTATTATTTTATTTTTTCATTTAAAAAATAATGTATTAGTTGATTTTTTTGTGATAATTTTTATATTTTAATTTTTTGTGATGTTTTGTTTTTTAATAATATTGAATGTGTTTAGTTTTTAAAGAGTAGGGTATAATTCATCTATAATTTTTTCTTTTATGTGTGTTTGTTTCTATTATAAATTTTATGTATTTTTCTATTACAAATTTATTTTGATAGAGAAATTCATTAAATACGGTAAGGTAAATTATCCATGTTGTAATGTTAAATATTTTGATCTTTATTTGTCATTAAATTTTTTTACAGCATTTCAGTATTAGGTTGATGTTTTGTTTTTCAATCATATATATTTTTTATCATGAAGTTAAATAAAAACTAGTTTAGGAAAAAAAATTATAACCCCACTAAAGTCCATACTCCGGTTCACAAATTTAGCGTGTTAGCCCGGATTATCCCAGTGCATAGGTTTGATGAGTTCACCCACTAGCCGAATATATATTTTTGGTTTTTAGTTCATTAATTTTTTTAATAGTTTTTTTCTTAATTTTATCCTTCAATATTTGATTGATTGGGAAATAAATTGCATGATTTATTTATCTTTTGCTTTCTTTAGCGTTATCATTGTCTCAAATAAGTTTTTTATTTTTAGGTTGGTTCTTAATTTTGTAATCATATATTTTTATCATATAATTACAAAAAAATATTTTATAAAAAAATAAATTATTAAACTCAATAGAGTCCATGACACGTTTTGCTTGGAGAACGAAATTGATCTAATTTGTCATTGTCTCGATAGTTTTTATGAAAAAAATTTCATCTTGAAGTTTTGTTAAAAACTAAGGCATGTTTTTACCAGCTATTAAAATTGCATTTTGATTAATGAAATTAATCAATTTAATTTGGGTTAACTCCCGCACGATTTAGTTTAAAACTCGAGTTATGTAAAAAGTTAAGTGAGAGTTGCCACCTAATATTGTGATCACTAGGAACCCTAACTGGTTTTAGAGATCGGGCATATGGACTGGTTGCGTAAAGGGAAGGTATTAGCACTCCAAATATGTCTTACCTAATGTAAGCTGCATTGTTTAATTGTTTGATATATGCTAAGGTCTAACTGCTGGTCTGTCTATGATTTAAGAAAAGTCCTCGTTAGTAAGGAGATTCTTATCTTATTGGGTAAAAATCTAACTATTTTAATATCTATAAAAGAACTATCTTTTTAATATCGGGAATATGTTTTACATATAAATTTGTTACCCCCAATACTAAAACAAAGTAAAATATTTTTTGGGTTTTTTTTGAAATATTGGTCTAGTTCTCATGGCTTTAATAAATTGGTTATTAAAACCAAAATACATGCTAAAATATATTTTGAATTTTTGTTGTATGAAAATACGATATGATTTTTTTAAAAAGACTTGGCCGTATGCAAGAAAGCAAGACATTTTTTTTTTTGATTTTATAATTTTCTTTTTTGCAACATTTCAGAGAAAGCCGGATATTTTAATACCGGATTTGTATCTTTACGGTATAAAAATACAAACCAATATTAAGCAAAATTTAGTGGAAAAATACGTGAGAAAATTATAAAATTTTTTTGAACTAGTTGGACCCGGCCCACATTTTGGGCCGGGCCGGACTTGTCCAGCCCAGTGAATAGTGGAGCACTTTCCCTTGTTCACATGCAACATTAACATTGGAGGAGCTGGGGATCCCAAGGAGAAGAAGCTGACTTAACAACAATGGCGGTGCTGGTGTTGATGGCGGCAAGCAGTGGCGGTGTTGAGGAAGAATCGCGCGGCGGGCGAGGGATTCCAAACGGTGGTTCTTCTTTGTTTTTCTCTCTGTTTTCTTGTGTTTTCTTCTTCTCCTTGTTTATGTTCTCCTGCTTCTACGTTTCTTCTTAAGTCTCTAACGATGGTGGAGCCGCTGTTGATGGCGGTGCTGCTGGTGCTAGCGGTGGCGGACTGGGGAGCTGAGGGTGGTCGGTGGTTCTTTTTTCTATGTTTTCATTGCTCTCTATTTTTGCCCTCCCTCCTTTTCTTTCTCCTTTTCTTTGTTTTGTTTCAGTTTCTCCTCTGCTTTTCTCCCCAAAAACTCTCTTTTGTTCCTCCCTGTTTCCCACAAACAATTCCCCCGTTCCCTTTATTTTTTTTCTTCATCTATTCATTCCCTCTGTGTTTTTTGTTGTGCTCTGTTTCCGTCTCTCTAAACTGTCTCTGTTCATCTCTTCTCTTTATACTTTAGTTCTATTTTTTTTCCCCTCCTGTTTTCTTCTTTGCCTTTTGGTGTTTATAGGTAGAGGGAGAGAGGATCACCGTGCCCTGTCCTGTCATGGTGTAGGGCAGGGTGGCGTGGGACGGCTCTTGCCTTTGCAAAGCATGGTTTTCTTCTTCTTTCAGGGTGGTGACAGGATAAAGAGGCATGAGTTGCATTAATGGTGGCAGGATATGAGACGTGGCTTGTCAGGATTTGTGCAGGTGGGAGGGGAAGAGAGTGAAAAGGGTGTTGTAGGGGAACAAAATATCTTCTTCCCTTGCCTCTGTGTGTGCACGGGAAGGAGAAGAACAATGTTGTTTAAAACTACGCTATTTCATTTTTTTTGGAGGTCGGGAAAAAAATTAAATTTGAAGAATAACTCAAAAATAAAATATAACAATATATTTTTAAATAAAAATAATTTAAAAAATAATCTTTATCATAACATTAAACACTCCTCCTCCTCATCCTCATCCGGAGTGGATGGAGGCATAACTAAAATGAAGCTGGACCTCCAAAAGAGGATCACACACCGTTTAATTTACTCATCTTAGCAATTATTATTATTTCTCAGATGAAGTGCTCAAGCATAACTGCCATATACCACCATGATCATTGACAACCACCATCAATAAATGCGTTGGTTTGACAATGTGAAAAATAAACAAGCGACCTGGTCGAAATATTTTTTTGGGAGTATCATGTGGTTTTCCTAGACGCAATTGACCAGGCCATAGAGAGAGGCAGCTTCCTCATTTTCAAACGACTCTCCCTCCACTTATCCACCTCTGGCCTCCTCGCTGTCCCCTTCCTATGGGCCCATCGAACCTTCCTCTCGGTACTTCCTCTTGACCCA
>Ga0325402_1002166_pt1 | contig 17018 bp, 13 predicted proteins | sample PopdelMetagenome_22_FD_207212 | JGI IMG/M metagenome (GOLD analysis project Ga0325402, IMG submission 207212) | Populus deltoides microbial communities from Bellville, Georgia, United States - Xylem-PdKOR-R3 | ecosystem: Host-associated > Plants > Phyllosphere > Stem > Wood/Secondary xylem... | reverse complement strand
CTTATTTATTAATCTTATATAACTTATTTATTAATTAATTATTTTTCTTTTCTATTTCTATACAAAATCATTTCATTGTCGCAGCCCTTCTCATTCTCTCTAGTCTTGTTTTTTTTAAGGATTGGTGTCCAAATAAAGTTTCAAGTCTCTCCATGTCTTATACGGTTATTATGTTTCTACTGCAACAATAATTAATCATCTCTTTCTTCTATTTGAATAATAGGTTCTATTTTAGGGCTATTTAAGAATATAATATCAGTTATGGATCAAATTATTTTTTATTTTAAAATATATTAAAATAATATTTTTTAAAAAATTATTTTTGACATCAACACATCAAATCAATCTAAAAATATAAAAAAATTATTTTTAATACAAAACAATTTTTAAACTTTTAGGTAACGAAGTTGTCATCGCGTTTCCAAATACTGCCTTGCTAATTTGATGCTTGCATAATAAATTATGTGAGTAAATGGGTGATTCGTTGTTGTTGTATTGTTTTTCTATTTCCTTGATATGCAACTCATCAACTTTCTTTCTTGTATTGGATTGCCACTAAATGAGTGAAATTAAAGGTAAATTTGGAGGGAGCTAATAATATACCTTCCAATCATGATGTTTATTGGTAACCTCTTCCTTGAAGAATAAATTATTAATAAATGACCTTGGATGTAGCCATGATTTTTTTTCTTATAACTATTGTTTGAATATACAAGGAGCATTTAAAATATTTATTAATTTTATTGCTTTTATGTCTTACGATTAGCATGTGGATAGTTGTTGTTCTGACAGATTCTTGAAGCAAGCTTAGTGTAAAAATTAGTGTATTGCATCAAGGCTAAGATTTGTTGCTATATTTATTTATTAATTTTATATAACTTATTTAAGAAATATTGTATTTTGAAGGTGTTGTGAATGTTATAGCAATTGATTTTTAATGTATTTTTTATTTAGTAAATATATATATAAAAAAATTTAAATTTTTTTAAAAAAATTTACTTTACCCGTGTTACCCTCTATTTCGCCCTAGTTATGAAACTCGGTTTAACCTGGTGATCAATCAACCTAAGACCTTGATCTTTTCGAGGTTTAAGAAAAACAAAAAAGAGAAAAGATTGACCTGACTTAATCTAGTCAAAAATCCAAGTAAAAATCATGTTAATTTTTTTTCTAAAATTTTTTCCAATCAAAGCAAAATTACTTTAGTTTTTTTAAAATAAAATTAGGTCAATCCGAGTTGTACTTCCAACCTGTAACCCTGGTGTTACCCAAGGTAAAAACCCGAGTTGGATTTTAAAGTTACTATAATAGTTATTTTTAAGTATTATATTAACCTAGATCAACTAGAGTTACATAATCTAAAAGAGAAATAGTCTTTTTTTTATTCTGGCTATGTTATTGTTTCAGCAAATGAAACTCCTTTTTTTTTATCTGTCTTTTACTAATGGTGCATGGCTAGTAAGTGTATATGGCTAGAAATTGAATCTGAAAGTTTTAATTAGTTTAAATTAATAAAATTTTATTTTATTTTATTAAATAAACAAAACTTCAAATACAATTCGAAATAAATTTAATATTAATATGAAAAGATTAAATTAGAAATAAAAAATTAAGTTATAGAAAAACATTATGAGTAACTCTTTTTTTTTGTTTTTCTATGTTACATTTTTATTTTAAAATTGATTGAAGAAATATTTATAAAAATGTAATCTGTGTGTCAGTATGAATTATCATAAGTGGTTAATGCCTACCACTCACACACACACTAAAATTTGGACTTTTTTTTTTTCTTTGAAATTCCATCTCGATGCTTTAATTATACTATGGAAGCTCGTGTTAAAAGATTAAATTTATAATTCAAAAATTTTGGATTAATTTTTAATTTTAATATTTACTTAACCGGTGAATTTGTTAATGTACTGTGAGATGTAATCTACACTTTAGCAGGGACAAAATAAAAAAAAATTAAAATAAAATAAAACGGAAAAATCTTAAGAAAGATAATAAAATGGATTGACATGAAGATCAAATAACCTAAGCTTTTAAAGAGATGGAAACATTGAATGTATTTTATTTTTACTCCCTAAGATTTCATCCATGCTTTCCCTTGAGCAGAAAAGAACAATGGACCAAGGGTAGTTATTATGCATTTAAACTAGAGAAAAGTGTTTGTGTAAAAAAATAATTTTTTAAAAAAAGTGTAGTTCGGTTGCTTTTTAAATATTTTTTATATTAAAATAATATAAATTTATTTTTAAAAAATATTTTCTGGAGTTGTTATAGAATGAATATTTCCTTTCCTTCAAGTCCTTTTTACTTCTCCCTCAATTTCTTTTCTTCTTCTAACTCTCTCCTCAATTCTTAAGCCTTAACAACTCGTTCAGGACCGAGGAGAGAAATTCATACGGATGAGTTGACTCGACTGGTTGCGGGACAGGAGAGAAGCAACCTTAAGGTTTAGTTGACGCATGGGGTGCACTGAGTTGAGGTGAGCGACAGCAGTTGCCAAAACCAACATGTTTCAAGGCTGGAGTGGTGTTAATAGTAATTGCCATCTTTGTTCAAGTAGTTGGTTAAGTTTGATGCCGGAGGAGGAGGCAGAGAAGTCAAGGGATTGCTGTTGTAGTGACTGAGAAGGGACGGGGTTAACATGTCGACGGAGTTGAAAGTCATCGGCGCAGTGGAAACCCGTAAGAGAAAACATGGGAGTACGGTCTGGATTCCTACTGCCACTCGAGATTAATGGAAAAAACGGGATATATGGAAGATAGAGGGCTGATGGGGTTGTTCGTACAGTTATATGTCAGGAAAGGGGGCTTTTGTTTTTAGGTGAGGGGGTGATCAGACGGTGGACAATGAGTGATGAGAGGGGTGTGCAGACAGGAAAAGGAGCGAGCGAGTATGATGCTTGGGCGTGAGTGTTATATAGGTGTCAGCCTGTCAGGGAAGATAGAGCGCTGCTAGAAATTAGCAGGCATGGCAGGACTCCTGAGCTTTTTACCTGTTTACGCTATTTTGTTCTCTTCACAGAATGGAGGGCAGAGAGAGAGAGAGAGAGAGAGAGAGAGAGAGAGAGAGGAGATTGATGGGAAATTTTCCTTTTCATTTTTCTTTGCTACCAAACAATGAATTACAAAATTACAGTAAGGAAAAAATGAAAAACAAAAACAAAATAAAAAACTGTACACTTAACAAGAATGGGGACAAAGCAGCAGAGGGAGAGAGATGCTATGGAATGATGACCAACTCCCACACTAAAAGGGGCAGCTGTGAACTAAAAAGAAGAAACCATCCCAGAACACTTCACAAGCTTTTGTTGCCTGATTAATGATAATCCCCACCCCCTGCGGCTTACCCTGTCCGGGGAGAGCAACTTCATCGATCCCACACCGCTTGGTATACTGTAGGCCTGTGCTTCAACCAATGTACCATTTCTCTGTCTAGTGGGGCATTGTTCAATACAGCATCTAGCATTGGGCTGCCAAAAACTTTTGGAGAGTTCTTGAATGACCATATTTGGTCCTTGGGCCACGGTTTCTGCGGGTACTTCTCCTGAAAATACAACATCAACAGATAAGAAACCACACACTAACAAATCTGTTTCGAAAATAGTTCGGCTAAACTGATTCTAGGTTGATGTGATCAGGGTTGACAACTTTGGTTTACAGATGTCATTTTTTAACCATAGGTATCTCGGATTCAGCCTGAAAAACTTCTCAAGCCTAATTAAGCATGAAGACACATGCCTATCATCTCCGGAGTTAAGGATAAATCTGGGCAGCTTCAGTTAAAGCAGGGATGCGGGCAAAGCTAACATCTTGTGGTACAAAGATATCAAACAACATGCAGTAAATGATGGCGCGCAATGAAACTTACCATTCTTTCCAACATCAATTTCACGGTCTTTGGACCATAAATGCGCTGCTGTGATGGCTTCTGAACCTTAGCGTAAAAGGAACCAATTTCAGGTAATGACAAGCAGCCCTTACTCGCTTTAGCAAGGGTAAAATCAGGCTCGGTGTTAGTCTGGACATGCCAAAATATCAACTGCCCCATGCAATAACTCCCCCCGTAGGTTTTTTGATACTTGTGGGGAAGACCCCCTAACTTATCAGCACATTTGGGGCCTAAGTCAAGTGGACTAATGTGAACTGGTGGAGAAGTAAATGCATCATAATCCTGCAAGAAATTTACCATGTTACTTGAAGATAAAATAAAGAGCATGCAATGGTACCAGCAAAAGTAGTTCCAAGGCAAAGAAAATAGACATAACCAGTTAGAGGAGACTGTTTCAGCGAAGACTTACCCTAACTCTAAAGAAGCTCTTTGTATAAGCATAAACATGGATTAAGTCAGCTGCAGCATCATGCCGGCACTTGTATGTACATGGAAGACTGCGCACCTCATCCCTCAACCTTAAAAATAAAAAATTCAATAGAATTTTCCCTTTTTTTCCCAAGAAAACACATTAAGGAAAAAAAGAAGCAATATAAGCTGCTGCTCACCACAATAAAGACTTCTGAAGAGCTTTTTGAATGTCATCACAATCTGATGGATCATGCGCACAAACCTTGGACTTGAGGTCATTTAGCATGTCTTCATCCATATAAGGAGACATGCACTGCAGAAGTTCTTCAACAAGTGATCCGTCTCCTTTCCAGAGGAAGGAAACAGTTTCTTCAGGAGTAAGCTTCTCCAGCGGAGGTGGAGCTTGCTTTGGGTCACCAAATATGCACCTCATTACATACCTCACCTGCATATAGAACTTAGAAGATTTAAGAATTCACGACTTCCTATTGATGGAAGACATCTAAAATCAACATACTCAGACCTCAAACCTAGAGCCTCGTCAGCCAGACTATAATCATGTTCAATGAGTTGGGAACATGGAATAAATGGATAGAAAATTAAGGCAGTTCTTAAATCATTTCTACAGGTTAGATTTCATACTCAGACCTGTAATTGTTAGCCCTAAGGCCTAAATATCAGAGGTAATTTTGTATCACAAAGCCTGGACTCTATAACCATGTTCTATGAGTTAGGAACAAGGTTAGATAGGTAAAACAAAGGCAATTACGAAGGGATGATCTTGCTGGTGGTTCTACATCAGTACATTTCAGACTGAGACATAAAATCAATGGTCCTAGGACCTAAATATCAGAGGTCGAAATTTTGTATCAAAAGCTGAATAGTTCAATAATTACCAAGGCAGTACTGACCTTGTCAAGAGTAACAGCCAAATTTTGAAGCCTCTGGTTGTAGACACCTTCAGCCTGCTCAAAAAAAGAGTACCAGAAAGTAACTACAAGCAGTCACTCAAACAGAAGACTTCATAAGAGCATTTCACGTGCACACATACACTATGCATTTACCTGAACCTCAGCATCACTTCTCTCGACCTCAAGACATGTATCTGCAAAATATTTCCTTTTCTCTTCCAAATTATGCCTCAGAATTTCCTCAGGAAGCTTTGTTCTTTCCAGATTTATAAATCTGACCAGACGAGCAGAATATGCAACCACCCAATCTGGCAACCCACCAAGTAAGCAACTGCCTAAACCAGCCCTACCCAAGTCCAGATAATCTTCTTCAGACACAGAATTTAATTCACAAGCTCCGAGCATCAAATAATGTCGATCCAGTAATCCATGCCACTCCTTCAACACCTGATGAGCAGCAATGTTCAGTTGACATCAAATAAAAAAACCACCAAAACGTTAAGTACAGTAATAAGATATTTCAATATTTTTCTGAAAAGAGAATTCAATCGTAGTCTGTACCTTTTGGAAAGCCCCTTCACCTGTCAAATTTAAGTAGCTGCCCCTGCAAACTTGGCTACCACACAAACAAACAGACGCTTCATATTCTTCTTTACTCTGCAAAATGAAAAGTCACCAACCATTGGACATGAAAAAAAAGTGGGATTTATATTCTACAGTGTGAAAAGGCCAACAGTTAAACGATATGCACCTCTGTCACAGAATTGTAATCAAATGTTATCTCCTCGCCATGTTGGATTTCACGGACAGTGTAGATTCCAATCTGGTACTGACCATCGACAGCAGTAACTCTGCATTCACATTGATAAAAATCTGAATGACTGAAATTTTGTTAATATTGAACAGCATTTTTCTTTTTACAACAAGCATCTCATGATGACATTTTTTTCTCAATAACTGCTGCTTCAAAATCAGATTAATCTTCAATAGAACAATACTTCAATGAACAACAAATAAACAGATGGTGCAGCATTATCTCACTCAACAAAGAAATAATCAATTCCAGATTCCAAACATTTTGATTCCCACAAAATTCATCATGGAAAACAAAAAAAAATCAAAGAAAAACACATCCAGCATGCACACATATAACACCATCCACCCAGAAACTAATTCTAAGATCTGGAGCTTTGCCTTTCACGGATTGTCATTCATGGGATGTTTCTAGCTTTAAACATCTAATTCGATTATCTACCTTCCTAAGATTGTAATATTCATATCTAACAACAAGAGAGCGAAAAGAAATGCATGGATGTAAAATAATGTCACTGAACCACCATTTACTTGATATTCTATAACTAGCAAAGCTTTCCAGAATAATGCTTTATACCTCTGCACATTAATCAAAAACAGCGAATAAAAGGGGAGCAATACTCACTTTGCTTCACAATTAGGTTTGCATGAGTGACAGATTCGACTTGCGTAGTTCGCCTTATGCATGGCATCAACGACAACCAAATCATAACCATCAGCATCACCCTGCAGAATAGCAACAAAATATCAGGAAATTCAATAAAGCAAGAGGAGACAAGATATGACAAACCCATTTACAGAAGTTCAAGTAACACAACACCTTTGGCCTCTCAAGATAAATGTTGTAAAATTCTGGAGCTGGTTCTTTACTGTCTTTCTGTAATAATCGAATCCCATCTTGCTTCTCAAACCATTTCCATGCAGGATATACCTACAAAAATTAAGTTTAAAGTGAAGAAAAAGAAAAAGGTTAAAGCTTTACCACCATGTAACACCAAAGATTTATTCTAAAGAACAGCACCCAAGCATCAAATGCAGAAATATTATGAAAGCAAACCAATGCATAGTTATTACTTTCAGACACATGCACTTTCCAATGTTAGCAATGGATAATTAGAAGTAATTACATGAATGCCAAGTTATCAACACTAGGAGTTGCATCATAAGACAGCCTTATTTTTTACTTTTCTCTACTGATGTATTGGAGATGTTAAAACCAAAGAAACCTCCAACCAATAATATCTAACACAAAGATATCATACAAAACTATGTTGCAGGATCACACACTGCATCTGCCAGTACAAAGAAGATGGTCCTGGCAACACATCAGCGGTTACATATCCTATCATCCCAAAGGATACCACACATGACAACTTCTAAAAGTTCTGTAAAACATTATTTTACTATGCAATCAAATAATGACAGGTGCTCCTTAAATGCAGTTTTTTCAACTAGTCAGAATTCATACCTCTCCCAAAAACTCCACAACAAAGTCATCATCTCCAAAACCACCTTCTTTGTTGCATACAACACCAAGCCCCTGATGATGAAAAGAAGGGGTGTAAAATAACCATAAAGGGAGAAAAATATAGAAAAAGAATTTTCTTGTGTTTTTTTTGGCGCATGTGTGTGTTTTGGGGGCAAGGATACTATCAAGTTCAAGTGCTATACCTTCCGGTAAGCAACATATTTGTCATCAGGTCGACTATCTATGGCTCTCAAGATACCCCGACAGATTTTCATTTTTCGTATATCACAATCCTCCATAGCAGCTTGTTCAATTTCTTCAACAACAGGCTGTATAGGATATGTCATTGGAGTGTTCCCAGCGCCAGTAAAGTGCCTGACTTGCTTATTCAGGGTACAGAGGAGCACATCTTCAATAAACATATGTTTTTGCAACAAAGGCCAGTCCACTTCTTCAGGCATGGAATCAAGTAAAAGATTGTGGGTATAGGGATCAATTCCATAAACTTCTTGTTCTATAACTTCATCTCCAAGCTGTTTCCTAGGTTTGTAATCCTTGACTTCAGGAAGTTCCATATCTAATTCCTCAGTGCCATTTTTCTGTGCATCAAGCTTCTCAGCATAGTCATCTGGCAAAGATACAGACATCTTTCGCTGTACATCCTCCTCATCTGCTACAATAAGATATTGGTCTATGACTTCATACTTCCTAGTAACAGGAGGAACCAGGCTCACTTTTGTCATGCGAGCACCCCATTCACGTTCATCCTCATCTGTCATACAGTATCGATCTCCTCTTGACTCCCCAGTTCGGCCTTCTGATTGCAAATCCAAGTCACTTTCTGTATCTGAGGCAGTACTATCACTACCACTCCTACCATCTTCAGAAGACCGGTCATCAGAAGTTTCACTTCCTGAATCCATGGATTTTCTGTTGAGTTTGGATATTCGCTTCTTAATTTCCTGATCAGATGCATATTCTCCATAATCAAAACTACCATTTGCAGGGATAGTGCCATTGCTCCTATTCATGTACTTCTTTCCAGTAGCTTTCTTCTTATGTTTCATTGGAGCAGAATCCAACGCTGCAGATAAATCATCTTTCCATGACTTCATGAGCTCATCTCTTTCACAAGAAAACTTAGAACTCTCTTCCAAACGAGAGGCTAGTTGAAAAAACAATGTAATGATGTGATTCATGTCTCCAGCACCCCGATTCTTTACTCTGCAATTATAGATGTACATATATAACAAATAGTATCACACAAATAATCAAGATGATGTTATTATAAAGAAAGAAATTGAGGTCCGCCAATGTAAAGTACTGTTAAGAAAGAAGAAGAGGTGTGCATAGTGGTTTCATTAAACTTAATGCTGGTGTGCAATTGTAGAAATCTGCATTGCAAATATTCCAGCATGGAAAGAGCAAAATACAAGTATATAAAATACAGCAGCAAAGCTGAAGGAGATCCTTGTACTAAATGTAGGCCGTCAGCATCACATCAGCAATTGTTTCCAGTAACAATTGAAACAGAAATTCATAAGCTTTTGATTCATTAAAAGGAAGGAAAAATGGTTTTGCTGTTTAAGCAATCTTGGGTTATACAATGTTTCAAGACCACAGCACCAAACAAATGCAGATACAGACATGCCTAGATATACAAACGAGTATAAAAATAGCAATTAAAGATAAACTTACTTAATAGCATCCCTGCACATTCGACTAATATCCTCCTTGACCGACCTCAATCCATGCCCAACATAATAGCCATTCTTCATCCTATCCTCAATTTCTGCCACCTGATTAATATACAAAAAAAGGAATAAGAACTCAAGCCAGCACAACTCATATCAGTAAAAAACAAGTATTGGTACCTTGGGCACAAAAAAATCAAAGATATTCTCCTTCATTATGTCCTTTAAACCTGCAGCAAGAAACCCCTCCATCCTTGTATAGCTATTTTCAGATTTCTTGACTGCCCATCGCCTCATACGAGCATCCCTGGATAGAATGGATGATGACTTTCTAGCATCAAACACTTTTGAGCGTTTGTACAAACTTCGACGAAATAATTGATTTGCTGAGTCTCTCTTATTCACACTATCAAAATACTCCTTCAGCTCCCCAAAATCATCTCTCCCACTGATTTGTTTAAGACTCCTTAGTTTAGAATTTGACTCCTCAGGGATCCTTGTGCGGCTCTTGAGCCAACTAACACGTGGAAATTGATGGGCCAACTCCATGAACTGGGTGCAGCCTCTAATATCTATAGAAGATAAACATGGGAAAGAGCGGAGAATTTCTTCAAGCATGCCAGAAGTGACATTTGTACAACCCGTCAGCACCATTGCATTAATCTTTTCTTTGTTGTAACCATTCTGCAAACATGTAAATCATATTACCCCCAGAAAGGTAAAGACTTGACTATAGCCTGTAATGTCAACAATATATAAAACTTACCATGATACTCCTCACCATCAAGTCAGTACAGTTGAGACCCGCAGATGACAGATCAACCTGTATTGATATGCCCTTGTAAAAACTAACAGCAGCTCTCCAGTGTTTACAAGTCAAGGAAGCAAAGACTAGGGATTTCAAGTCAGATCTCAGAAAATGAAAGATTCGTGCCAGCATATGACCATCCAATAAACCCCAGCTTCCTGCCTCAATCTCTGAACACATGCTCTCTTCCCTGTGGAAATTGGTATCACCACATAGTTGCTCAAAAGTGGTTTCAACCTTGTGCAATGTGTCTTCCTCCATTTCATTATCTTTAACAATTTGGTCAGGCTGCATCCAGGCTCTTTTTCCAACACGTACATCTATTTCTGCAACTCACCAGCCCCAGAAAAAGAGCCTCAGATTGAGTACAACATGGAAGTTATAGAAAACATATGCAAACATATGTTCAGAAACTGGAGCTAAATAGAGCACAGGTCAATGCAATGAACAAAGATAAATGATTGCCACAGATGTAACAGACAAAATTCATTTAGCGCAACCATAACAATAGCTTTTTGCAATACGTGTTTGATCGACCTTTTAATATATCAAAAACATATGATCCAGAAAAAAGCACAGAAAAGAGCAAAAGTTGAAGAACAACAAACAGAAAGAAACAAATGAAAAGGAAGGAAGCAAAAATTGCCAAAGCCTGAAGAATGAGAGGCAGAATTTGAAAGAGATGACAATAGTGGACACAAGAAAACAAACCTAAAGCATATGTAAAGAAAAAACAAGGTAATGGAGGAAAAGTGAGTGCTAGTTTCACACCTATAACGACAAACAATCAAATACAAGGATTTCAGTGGGAAAATATGGATGTTGATCAACAAGAAGAAAACACGGCACAGAAAATTATGCCCAAACCAAAAGTTTCAGACAGTACCATCTGCGGAGAAGCTTAAGGAGAACACATAAATAAATACCATCTAAACATTTCCAGCAACGCAGCAAAGATCAATCATTTGTGACAAAACAAAGGCATGGGACATGGAATAACGATGCAGACAAAAGAAGAGAAATTTGAAGGAAGCAGGAGGAGAACTGTTAATGCTTCATCTCTCAGCAGGGCACGTGTGCAAAGTGAGAGCAGCAAGAAGATCATCTAATACTTGATCATGCAATTAATATTACTCAGTTGTAGATACAAAAGGAAACCTGGATGATCAACCCATCCATACCTGATTTGAGGTACATATGTTTATCGAGCTCTTTCTGAGGCTGTTTTGCAACAATCCATGGATCCAAGGCCTCATTTATGGCTACAGCAAACTCCCGGTTCTTGTACGATTTCATTACCAATTCATGTAGCTTCCCCCGGGTAAAACCGATGAACTGTGGATGAAGGCTGTGAAATGAACTAGAATCTTTGTTACTTTCAATATTAGCAGCAGTCTGGGACTTCAAAAGAGTTCCTGAAGAACCAACAGACAGCTCAACATTTGACTGTTGAATTCTGACAGCGGCTTCAGAAGTCTCTGTGGCTGATGCAACCGGAACCCACACTCTATCAAATTTCCTGAAAACGCTGCTATACTTTTGGATGGTACCTTTATCCGCCAAGTTCTGAAGCTCTGAAAATGATAATGGACCTCGTTCATGGCCAGAACCATCTAAGTAATACCAGTCACCCAAATTCAATTGTAAGTCATCTGCTGTACAAAGACGGTCTTTGGGAGTGTTAAGTGGTGCAGTCGACTTCCAACATCCATGTGAGTCTTGATCATTGACAACTCTGGTTTGTGAATCGCACTCCACTGATGAACTCTTCACATCATTAGTTGCAGAATGAGTTCGAGCAGATCTTGAATGATATCTGTCCTTCCCTCGAACTTTAGTGCGGGTCTCAGAAACAACATGGTCCTGAACCACACATGCATTTATCCTGACCACTGGTAGCACGGTTCCTTTCACTCCCCTTGTTATGGGAGGTTTATTGAGGGTTGATCTACTGACACCACCAGTATCATTTCTATCATCTGAGCTGGAGAAAGCCCAAGGAGGGAGGTCAAGCTTCCTGCTTTGAGAAGGATTATACAAATCATCTTTTATATGCCACCGTGGGTCCTCACACCCAGACTTTGGCATGTGGCACACTGGGAATCCATCATTGAGAACAAGTTTCCTTCGAGTAAATCTGTCCTGGACAGACTCCTCATTCCTCTTCCAGTCCCCACCCTTGCAAGACCATCGGCCAGAAAACCAGTCAGTGGAATCAACAGAAGAGGCAAAGCCATCATCCTTGTCAGCAAGAGTAGCTGGCCATGCTTCAACAGCTACGTTTGTTTTCACATCAGAATGTCTTAGTAATTCATCATTGTTTTCATCCTGTTGTTCAGAAGTGGTAGCTCGCTGCCAGGTAAAACCTGTTCATTCAAGAAGACACTGGTCAGTATTTCTGGAAGTTCTGTTATGGCAACTGACTTGTTTTGTGAATATTGGGGAGAGACTGTCAGAAGATGTGCAACACTTGAGGTGGAGATGACCCAAGAAAACGAGAAAATAAATTAATTACAGGATTGATACTGGCATTCATTTATATACCTTCTGCTTTTATACATCCCTCCCATTGCACATGTTCAAATGTCATTTGCAGAGCTTCTGCAGGATGATAAAGAAGAAGAAAGAATGTAAGAAATATCCAAACAGACAAAAAATAAACATTAGCATTAAATAACCAGAAAATTATTCAATGCTATAAAATGAAAAGTAAAAGAAAGAAAATTTAAAAAATACCTCCAACAGTCTCTAGCTCACTGCCAGGAACAACAGAAAAACCCTCCAATAGAGCTCCAACTCTTTCATCAATCTGTAGATCTTCTAAAGACTCAGAAGCAATTTCACTGTGATCAGGGCAGACTGGTGGTTTCAGAAAATTCCCTGACACTCCCTCGCCAATCTGAGCACCAGATTGCCCGATATCTACAGTATCTGCCAATAGATTACCAGGAGCCTCTGGAGGGCTTACTAGTTGAGTTATAGCATCTGGCACAACAGATGGGAAATTCACTGGCACAAATGGTGAAAGTGCATTTTCGATTGTTAACCACCTATCACTATGCAAGTGCTTGATAAAGTGATCAGACATAAGACTTCCTTCATCAACAAGCGCTTTAAGCTCGCATAACTTTGAAGGGCCACATTCCACACCAAAATGATCTAGGTAAAACCATTTACCAGTTGATGTATCAGCCACAGCAGGGACATGTGGTGGCGTATCACATATATCCATATCTTCCTCCATAGATTGCAGTTCTTCAGGAGGAGGTCCATCAACTTGAGGAGGTTCTTTAACATTTATCCTTGGGCTCTCGGACTTCTCTTCTATGCGAGTTTCACTGCTGGCATTCTTTTCATCCAAACCATCAAGATTAAGCACGCTACTTTTATCTTGAGATTCCTTAGCTGAGGGTTCTGTGTCCCTTACATCAGGATCCTTTTGGCTGATCTTATCCTCCTGCTGTTTATTACCATACTGAGAGTTCCGCTTCTCAGTGGCTCCCCCCTTTCGACTTGCTTCTCTATAATTATTGGGTTTAGCCCGATCATGTGGGGATCGCTCCAAGTAATTTGATGTCCGATCGCTGCGGTCATGGTGCCGGGCTCGATCCTGTGGGGACCTTTCCACATAAGAAGGACTCCTTTTCCTATGCTCGTAATGGCGGCCTCGGTCATAAGGTGATTTCTCAAGTCCATATGGGGATCTCTCTCGTCCGTATGGGGACTTCTCACGTCCATAGGGGGATCTATCATGTCCATATGGGGATCTGTCTCGCCAATATGGTGACCTCTCACGTCCATATGGTGATCTTTCTCGCCCATATGGAGATCTCTCCAGTCCATATGGTGTCCTTTCTCGGCCATAGGGAGATTTCTCATGACGGATTGGACTTCGGTCCCTGTGATCATTGTATCGGGGCCTCTCATGTGGGGACCAGTCGGAATGAACATGCCTGTCATAAACAACCTTAGAGGGCAAAGTGGACTCATGATGCCTGGATGAGTACTTGTCTGATAAAGATACTCTGGAGGAAGAAGAGTTTTTATAGAACCTCTCCACAGAGTGACGTGAATAGTGCTCTGAGTAAGCATAGCGGGAACCATCCTCAGAAAGTCTCCTGCTTTTAGAACTAGAGTAATCCCCATAATGTTTGCGCTCGGTGCTATCAGAATCGGTACCATGACGTTTCAACCTGTTACCAGAAGAATACTCCCTTCCAGGGTTCTTACCATTGCTGTACTCACTCTTATACGAACCTTCTTCATCAACAATCTTTGAGCTGATCCTCGTACTCCTTTCCTGGCCACTCTCCCACCTCATAGAACTTTTACTGTGCAGACTACCCCCACTTCTAGTCAACTCTTTCCTTCGGTTAACATCCTCACAAGAATACTTCCCGGAAGGTGGCGTCCGCTCCCTACTCATGTCATACCTGCCACGAGACCTAATGTAGCCATACTCATCTTTACCATTCCACCTGTCCGGAATGAACTCACCTTTCTCGATTTCATCTCGAACAACTTCCCCTCTCTGCCATTTATTACCAGAAACAATCTCCCCTTTCTCTATATCCCCCTTCTTCCATTTCTCACTACCAATCTCTCCTCTCTCAATCTCACTTCTCCTTGGCTTCTCTGGTATAGGAACAAATTCGCCATTCTCAATTTCCCCTTTAGGCGGCCACTTCAATGTCCCTAATTCCCCCTCTTCAACTTCCTCTTTAATATTATTACTACCACTCTGTAACTTAGTATCCACAGAACCCAAACCATCACCATTTTCAACTGTCTTGCTACCACTACTAATCTTCAAACCTGATTCTTTCTTCTCCGCTGGCAATTCCTTCTTCCATCCTGATTCTTTCTTCTCAGCTGTCACTTCCTTGCTCTTTTCTTCCTTCTTCAATCCCGATTCTTTCTTCTCCAACACCACTACTTCCTTACTACCACTCCCACAAGCACTCTTAACTTCTCTCACCAATCCCACTCCTTTCTTCTCCCCCACCACTACTTTCCTCACCACCTTCTTCACCTTAACTATCCTCTTCACCTTCTTCACCTTCCCGGTCACCCCATTGTTGCTACTGTTACTTTTCCCGTTATCCTTCTTGTCACCACTATTGACATTATTATTATTATTATTATTACTACCACTACCACCACCACCACCTACACCACCACTGTTACTGTTGTTGTTTACAGTTTCCACTTTCGTCGTTGTTGTTGATGGAACTGCTGCTGTTACTGTTGTTGTTGTATTCTTTTCTTGAACAGGAAATCTTTCTTCCATGATGATATTATTACTACTGTGCTGCAAAGGCATACATGCGACTCCTCCATCACCCATGGAATTCAAAACCTGAAATCTTCAAAGCTCGGAAACCCTAATTCTCCCCTTTCCCAGGGCTATCGATGCTCATACTTCAACCAATTTTGTTCTTATCCTGCGCTTCAATTCCAAACCCTAATTTCCACAAATCCACAAACACAAAACCATTAGTTCACCAATGTAGGGTTAAATTAAATCAAATGAACAAAAAGTAACTACAATCAGTACCCTCTAAAAAAACCTAGGGTTTGTAAATAACGGAGAGATAACGGAGAAAATAAAGAGAGACTTACCGGGAGAAAATTCAGGAACGGAAAAGGACAGATCGAAGATTGTCGTTGATTTTGCAGATCGAAAATGGAGAACAAAAGAGAGAAATTAATAATAAAAAGAAGAAGAAGAAGTCCTTGAAGAGAAATAAAATCTTTTTTCGTTCTCTCTGGCTCGCTGGCTGGTGTTTTTGGTCTGAAAACCGAAGCTTTCTTGTTTTTTTTTTTTATTATTATTATTATGAGGCTGGGTATTAAGGAGGAGATGACTTGAATTTGAAATGACAAATATGTCCTTGCGGATCCTGTAGTTATACGAACGAAACATGACCCGTCGTAGTGCCGATGTCTTTGACTCGGCTTTTTGAGTCCTTGACTGGCTCTAACTCGGTACCATCTAGGGTTAGCTGGCTTTTGCAACTCACTCCCTCGCCTTCTTTTTCTCCTTTTGGCTTTCCCTTTCATTGCTTGAATCGCCGGGGAAGGTAAGTATCATATCGGCATCATAAAAGTTGTAGCTTTTGTAAATAGGTTTTAGGTTAATTAATTAATTTTTCTGGATTTGATTTAAATAAATTAAATTCAACAAATCTTAATTAATGGGTAATTATATTAAAAAAATAAGGTAAAAAGAATGGTATTTATATGGAACTTTAATAGCATAGAAGTTTGTATAAAGTTTTTTCTTTTCACTTATAATGGATGAAGCATATACTAATTCATGATTTGATTGTGACAAATTGAACATGATCTATACATTCACATTCAATTGATCAATAATTGAGTTAAAGTGATTTATACATGAACAAGGAAGCCACTGATTTTTCTGGATTGTTTTTTTTTAAGTATTGATTCATAAAAAAAAAATTATTTTATTAATAAATCTACACGAGAATTGGTTAATTTGTCTTTTATAAAAGCTGGGTGTAAAAAATCAATATAGAATTAGTTTGATCAAATGATAAGTGAACTCCCGATCTAATTAAGATTCAATTTGATTTATAAAAAAATTAAAATAATATAGTTTTGATTTAAAAAAATTAATTAAACTAGGTAATTTGAATTTTATTTCGACGTTTAATAATTATATATATAAGAAAAGAGAATGTAAAATAAAATAAAAGAAATAAAATGAGGGCTTTTTTGTCAATTTGACAGGGCAGGGAGAGTTTGGTAAAATACAGGTTTTGGCGCTCAACGTGTAAGAGAAATCTTTCAAGAGAGGTGGAAGGGAGGGATTTCCATTTTCCAAGTTGTTGTGAATAAAATACAATAACTTTACCCAAAGTTTTGGAATTTCACAGAGGGTTCAAGGCTTAAAGTGGATTCGGCTGGGCTATCATGTACTCCTAGCCCATGACAACCTTATACTGATCCTGAAAGGCTGATATGTAAAGTAAGAGTGAGTAAAAAAACTA
>Ga0325402_1002162_pt1 | contig 17026 bp, 11 predicted proteins | sample PopdelMetagenome_22_FD_207212 | JGI IMG/M metagenome (GOLD analysis project Ga0325402, IMG submission 207212) | Populus deltoides microbial communities from Bellville, Georgia, United States - Xylem-PdKOR-R3 | ecosystem: Host-associated > Plants > Phyllosphere > Stem > Wood/Secondary xylem... | reverse complement strand
CTCCCCCCTGTCTGTCTGATCCCTCGGGCATGGATACATCTGCCTGACGGAACGATGAATCATCTCGAAGTCTCACTGACTCGCCCCCTTCTGAGTACACTGATGCTGCAGGTATATGAGAGGAGGTGTCTGCCAAGGGATCCCAGTTTGGATCACTTTCATTACGAATACTCTGGCCACTTCCCCGAATTGGGGATGGATCAGTCCTGGCTCCTTGCCTTGTTCTCACCATCCTGAAACACATTCCAAAACCATATAATCATTCCTATCCCCGGAATAGCAACCTGGCTCCTTGCCTTATTTTTACAATCGTTCAATGGAAGCATTACTACGCAAGTACCATGTGACCAATTGGACTTCCACATCCTACCATCCTCAAACAAATGGTCAAGCTAAAATTTCAAATCGAGAAATCAAGTCTATTTTAGAGAAGACAGTGGAACCTAACCGGCAAGATTGGAGTCTTTAACTTGGTGATGCACTTTGGACTTATTGAACTACTTCTAAATCACCTAAAGGAATGTCACCTTATAGGATGATTTACGGGAAAGCATGTCATCTACTAGTGGAGCTTGAACACAAAGCTTTTTAGATCATTAAGCAATGCAACTTTGATTATGATGCTATTAGGATTGCAAGGAAGTTACAATTGCAAGAGTTGGAAGAGATACAAAATGATGCCTACAAGAATGAAAGGATTTACAAAGAAAAGTATGCGAACCTCGTTACGCAACCCACATGCAAATGCACCAATTCCCAGAAAGCCAAGTAAATCAGGTTTGATAGGAGTGTGACACAAAGATAACTTGTACCTAGGCACTAGCACTATTAGAAACGGAAACCCCCACCCAACGAATATTGATTCGTGAACGAGAAGTATCAAGATGATGCCACGAAGTCAGTTGTTCTTTGATAAGTTATTTTTCAGTTTTTTAAAGAACTAAGGAAGGGAGATTATCCCACTAACACACCAGAAGTGCGGCAAAAGAAGTTTATTGATCTGAAAATTACATAACCTTACATGTTTTGTTATGCCCTTATTTATATTGACTCCAAACTAAAATAAACCCTAATGAACCTCTTATGTAGACTTATATGAGATCCACTTACAATTAAACCCAAATATAACTCAAAACATAAAGAAATAAAAATAACATAAAGTCTGGTATTGTTTTACCACATATAACTTGAGAAAATAAAACCTAATTAATCTGATTTGGTTTACTTGCTGCTGCCCCTTTTTTTCCTTAATTAGCTTGGATTTCCTTATATAACTTGGACAAATAACAAAGCAAGTTTCCTCCTTTGTTGCTGATTTAATTGCTTTCCTTTCTAGGTTAGGAAAAGCACTTAATAATCCTCCCCTCTTTAATAACAAGAGTTGGCCGACTTCCTTACTTAATTAGAAGAATAAATTGCTGACTCTCTATCCTTTTAGCATTAGGAAAAATAAGCCTAACAAGGTTGTTATGGAGTCAGACCATCAGCCCTTTGTTCCACACGAATTAGGCTCGTTTTGGACCTGAATTAGATGAATTAGAGGCTGTCCTTCATGCCTTTTAGATCTCCCAAGCTCCTCTATGTCCATCTTGCTCCATATTTTCTGTATAAGCCCATTTAATGCTTCTTTAAGCTTATTTGCCCTAGTTCTTGTAATTGGCCTAATTGACACCTCTAATGGCAACCTAGCATGATTACGCTTGGTGTTGAGCTGATCCTCATTATCCTCTCTCTCTTCAAAAGAATTCGACCTCAATAAACATTAAATAGAGTAAGATCATAAACATTAAAGGTAGCACTAACAACATACTCACTTGGCAAATCAACTTTATAAGCATTGTCATTGATCCTCTCAATGATATGAAATGATCCATCTCCTCGTGGTTCTAGTTTTGATTTCCTATGGGCCGGAAATCTCTCCTTGCACATATGCACCCAAACCCAATCGTTGGGCTGAAAGATAACATGTGTGTGCCCCTTATTGGCTTTGGTCGCATACACACGGTTCCTCTTTTTAATTTGCTTGCGCATACTCTCATGGAGTGTCTTCACCACTTGTGCTTTATGATTACCATCTAAATTAACCCTTTCATCAACAGGTAAAGGAATCAAATCCATGGGACTTAGAAGGGTTAAGTCCATACACAATTTGAAATGATGAAAATTCAATAGTAGAATGCACATTACGACTATATGCAAACTCTATAAATGGCAAAAAAAAAACTTCCTAATTCAATATGTTCTTTTGAATGACAGCACATAGAAGTTGTGTTAAGGTCCTATTAATTACTTCGGTTTGTCCATTTGTTTGAGGTTACAAGTAGTTGAAAACAGCAGTTTAATACCCAATTTGCCCCATAATACCTTCCAAAAATAGCTAAGGAACTTAATATCTCTATTATACACAATGCTCTTGGAGACCCCATGAAGCCACATTATCTCCCTAAAGAACAAATCAACAATGTTAGTTGGATCATCGATTTTATGATATGGAATAAAGTGTCATCTTTGTAAACATAAGACAAAGTCCATCGAAATGTCTACCCATGGTTCCTTAGGTACAGGCAAAGGGATATACAAGCCATGTGGTTGAGTCCTAGACTTTGCTTTCCTACAAATTATGCATTTATCACATATGTGTTGTACGTCTTTTTTCATTTTAAACCAATAAAAATGCTCATGTAACACATCTAAAGTCTTAACAACACCAAAATGCCCCACCAACCCGCCCTCATGTGCTTCGCGTACAAGCAATTCATGTATAGAACTTAATGGAACACACAAATGACTCTCTTTAAACAAATATCCATCAAGTCTAAAAGTTGAAGTTTCACAAACATTGTAAACATTAGCAAAATCACTATCAGCCTTGTGCAATTTTTTTATGTGTTCAAATCCTAGAAACCTAGCATCCAAAGTAGATAAAAGAACATACCTACACGAAAGTGCATCAACCACAATGTTTTCTTTTCCATACATATACTTGATCACATACGGAAAGGTTTTAATAAATTCAACCCATTTAGCTTATCTCTTACTCAACTTACCTTGCCCTTTCAAGTGTTTCAATGATTCATGATCTGAATGTATCACAAACTCCTTGGGCCACATGTAATGCTGTCACGTCTCTAAAGTTCTTACCAAGACGAGCTCCTTGTCATATATAGGGTCATTCAAGGTTGCCCCATTAAGTTTTTCACTGAAATACACAAGAGGCCTCTTATCCTTCATTAACACAGCTCCTATACATATACCTAAAGCATCAAATTCAACTTGAAAAGCTCTCATAAAGTCTGGCAAAGCTAAAACAGGTGCTGAACAAAGTTTATCTTTCAATAAATTAAAAGCCTCATCTTGTTCATCATTGCATTTAAATCCAATAGACATTTTTACAATTTCAAATAAAGGTGCAACAATAGTACCAAAATCCTTCACAAATCTTCATTAAAAACTAGTAAGTCCATGAAAACTCCTTACCTCACTTACCGATTTTGGTGTAGGCCAATCTCAGATGGCCTTAACTTTCTCCTCATCCATATTGATACCCTACGCAGTTATGACATAACCAATAAACATAATTTTTTCCATGCAAAAGGTACACTTCTTAAGAATTTTAGAGAAAATACATGATTGATGTAACTCAACTAGCATGTCATCAAGCCCAGGAATAGGATGTCGATACTTTACCATTATGTTGTTGACAGCACGACAGTCAACACGTCCTCCATGTTCCATCCTTTTTAGGCACAAGTAACACGGCACAACACAAAGACTCATACTCTCACGAATGTATCCCTTCATCATCAACTCATCCACTTGCCTTTGAAGCTCCTTCATCTCCTCGGGGTTGCTTCTATAGGCTGGACGGTTAGGAATCAAAGCTCTGAGTACCGGCCCTTCTTTACTTGTGTAGCTAGGATGAATAAGGAATCCTTATAAAAAAAGAATGATGAAACATTAATGAATCCTTGCCACACTTGAAGATTATATTATAGCTCATTAAAGATCCTTGTGGAACTAGGAAATTTCCAAAACAAGTTCCCACATCCTTGTAGGAAAAGGATCTTTACCAAATAGGAAGTCCAGAAGTCAAAAGGAAGTAAATAACAAAATTATACAGCCTATTCGACCTATATCGCAAGTCCTTCTCGAACTTCGATTCACCTGAAACTTTACCCCAACATAGACCAATACCTTTGGAATCCTCTAGTAAAGTTTCAGCTCAATCAACCGTTGAATTTGGAATTATGTTCCATAGCGTAAAACTGGACGGTAAAAAACTTTATGCCAAAATTAATTCTGACCTTGCTTGGGTCGTATCATAAGGCTGAACCGTATCATTCCCTCCCTCTTCAAGAAGATTTGCCCTCCAATCTTGAATAGAATTAGTAGCGACTTGATTAACCTCTTTTTTAAGCCTTCGGAATTCCTTTTTTGCTAAAACCTTTCTCCAACAACATTTTATAGAAGTAGTGACTGGCAAGAATTTTAAGTAAGCACAGCATACTTGCGTACATACTTTTAAATGATAACAACAACGGCTCTTCTTTGTTTTTTATTTTTTTGGCGTTGTACCTCCTTTTCTCATGAAGCTTGAAGATCATAAAATAATCTTCTACACGTATCAACTACTTGTTCTAAAACCCCCAAACCATGGCTTAGCTTTTCGCATCCTTGAGCTAGAATCCACCTTCGTTCCCTCTCCCTGATGAACATGACAAAAATAGAAAAAATAGAAGAAGATGAAGACACAACCAAAATAAAATTTACGACAGGAAGAATACTGATTTAGAAGGAACAAAATCAAGAGAAACAAAACAAGTTTTGAGAGATAATGCAAAACAGACCTGTTATGGCAAGACAAAACCTGATTGTGGAACCTAAAGAAAATGCTATCCAAATTACCTCTAATTTAATATATATATATATATATATATATATATATATAGTATTTAGGTACCAAGAAAACAATAAATCTCATGTTATAGGTCGATCTATTATGTTTAGGTACTCAAACCTCTTGTATGATTAGTTTGCAGAAGAATTGAACCTCCAATTAAAACCTCAAGCCAACAATATCAAAATAAGCCCAAATTTGATATATAATGCGCCCTTACCCCCAATAGGCAAAATATGAAATTTCAAAGGATTCTGAGGTGTTTTGCTTATGATTCACTAAGAGTTGTTTTTTTGCAGGAGAATTGAATCTCGAATTAAAACTTCAAGCAAACAATATCAGAATAATCCCAAATTGAAATATGATGCCACATCACCCCCAATGGACTGAATATGTTATTTCAATTGATTATGATGTGGTTTACTTATGGTTCACTAAGAGTTGTGTTTCTACGGTAAAATGGAATCATCCTTCAAATTTCAACTAATCTCTCTCTCTCTCTCTCAAATTTCAATTTTCAAATTTTGAGGTGGTTTACTTACAATATACTGATATGATTAGAGACAATAATAAGATGAAATATAACTTTTTTTTTGTAGATGACGCGGACACAAACAACAAGAAGATTAACGACGTAAACACTGAAAAACTTAAAGGAACACTAAAAAAACAAAAATAACAGAAGGATATGACCTTGTTTCGAAGCCTAGCTCTGATACTAACTGATGTGAACCTTGTGATCACGCAACCCATAATCAAGATTGAGATCTGATCCTGAAAAGCCCAACTCGGTCTGACAGTAGTGTGACACAATGAAAACTTGCCCCAAGGCACCAACATTATTGGAATGAGTAGAATGATGCCACGAAGCCAGTCAATCTTCGATAAGTCAGCTTCAGTTCGTTCAAGAATTGAAGAATGCAATAATCACTCTCACACGTTAAAACTGAAAAATTCAGAAGTAATATTCATCAATGGCTGCTGAAATTCTGGTTACATGAGTTTAAATAATTGTTGAAAAATTAACCGTAATGGAGCCCTTATGTGGACTTATATAAGGTCCACTCAAAACTGACCCAAAAACCCTAAATTGAAAAGCCCATAACCTGATCCAAACAAGCTTTGGATCCTAGCTGAAAAACAAAGTATTAATTAAGACCAAACATGAATGAAAATAGTAAAAATAACTAATATGTCATTAAATACCATTAGCCCTTCTATCCTTGTGTAACTAGGATGAATAAGGAAAGGATTCTGAAACATTAATGAATTCTTACCACGCTTGAAGATTATATTACAGCTCATTAAATATCCTTGTGGAACTAGAAAATTTCCAAAACAAGCTCCCACATCCTTGTAGGAAAAGGATATTTGCCAAATACGAAGTCCACAAGTCAAAAGGAAGTAAATAACTAAATTCGTACTGCTTGTTCTAACCTATATCACAAGTCCTTCTCAAACTTCGATTCACCTGAAACTTTACCCCAGCATAGACCAATGCCTCTGGAATCCTCTGGTAAAGTTTTAGCTCGATCCAACCGTTGGATTTAGAGTTATCCTCAATAGTGTAAAAGTGGATGGTAGAAAATTTTACACCAAAATCCAAATTTGACTTTGCTTGGGTTGTATTACAAAGTTGAACCGTATCATGAAGAGTGTGAAGAATTCACAAAAATAACATGCATTAGTTTACAATAATTAAATAATATGAATAAATTGAAAAATTCTAAAAATAACAAGAAATATTTACATAGCAATCAAAAATTAAAATTAGGAGAAAATGAACGTAAGTAAATGGCTGAACCTTAAACTCTTTAATGGAGTCGTCATTTTATCACATCTCGGTGAATGTTGCAGCGGGGATCAAATTGTATATTGTGGAAAAATGAAAGTTTCCACCTAGTTTTTTAAGGAAATTATGAATCCTAAACTTAGTACTGGTTTCGGAGATTGATGTAAGGGATTAGTTATGCCTAAGGAAATAACATGTCACCCTTATAACATTTTTTCTTACAAAAAATTGGCTTTACTATGTGTTTTGTTTCTTCTTCTAGATTTGTCTTTTTGATTTCCTTAATTATCCTAATTGTTTTTAGCTTTCTATTTTTATAAGTTTTAATTTCTAATTGTTTTGTGAAAACTTTGACGTCAGTCGTTAAATATTTCAGAAAATAACATCAATCTTTAAAAATAAAAAACTCGTCAAAGATGTTGATATTATGTTCTGGAAAAGAATTTTTGTATAAATTTTAAAAAATAATTGCAAGTTGTATTTGATTTTAAAATTTGAGCACTGATCCTTTAAAATGATACATGTCAATAAAGTTGATTTTTTTTTAAGTGAGCATTGGATCCATAAAGATTGAAAAAAAAAAGAAGAGTTTAAGCTTTGGCCATTGATTTTGGTTAATTTCAAAATAGACACAAATGTCACAATTATTATTTTACAAGTTCTAATAGTATCATGTTTATCTAACCCAAATTATAAAATCATATATGTAGAAAAAAGTTACAGAATGGTAAATGAATCATTTGATTTTTATTATTATTATTCATAATTTCTTTGTTTTATTGATTTCTTTTTCATGAGAATATCACTAACAAAAATAAGAATTGAACTTTCACAATAATAGAACAAAAGTATTAATATATTTAAACACGTAAATAACAAAAAAAATATATTTGTTTGGGGTTCCAAATTGATCTGCGGGGTGGAAGGAATCCTATAAGGCCACGTGGGGCGCTTGTACATCACGCTCTGATCAATTGATCGTTTGGAAGTGGCGCACGTGTATCTTCACCTAAAGTCCAAAAACCTGCAAAACAATGAATTATTTGGCAAAAGAAAGAAAAACAATTCCTCTCACTTTATTCATATAAACCTAATAGTCTCATCCCCTGTTTCTTCTTCTTCTTTTGAGCTATGGCTAACGGTTGGGTGGTGAGGGAGGCTGAGTTAACCGTGGGTGGTTGGTTTGAAGATGGAGACTGTTGTGTCAGGTTGGTGGTTTGTGAAGATTTGGAGATGGGTCTCGGGTTGAATGGGAGAAGGTTGGTTTGTTAGTGACAGTTTGGGTGGAGATACCGTGAGTTTTGAAATTCCCCCCGTGTTGAAAGAAAAGGAAGATCTTTCAGATGCTTTTGTTAACCCCGGTTTGAATATTTTATGTGTGGCTTGTGATGGCTAAGGGTGTATGTATTTTTGGGTGGAAAAACTCTTTTGATTCTCAAAGAGGGGAGGTCTAAGGAGGCTAAGAGAAGGAAGTAAGGGTGGAGGCAATCTGTGTGGTTTTTTTTTCTTTGATTATCACAGGCTGTTATGGAAGAAGGAGGGTGGGTGGTGATACAATCCAGACACCCAAAATGTGAGGAAGCTCGAAAGCAAACAATGGCAATAGGGTCGAAAGGCCAAGGTGGGCTGATTATGAGGATTTTGAGGAGGCAATTGATGATATTGGTGATGATGGTTTTAAGGATGAGACCATAGGCTATTGAGAAGGTTTTTGGCAGCCTAGAAACCAAAGGGATTTCATGTATTTTGATGAGGTGTTATGGCAAAAGAAAAGGAGCATTCAAAAGGAGAGGTGGTATCAAAGCGATAGAAATAAAGAGATTAATGTTCTAAAAAAAGAATCTAAGAGTCTATCCCGTATTCTAGGGGAGATGAAGCAAGAACTTGATGTTTTAACTGCAACACTCAATGCCCAGCAAGCTTCAGAAAGAGAGGAGAAAAAAGGCTCCAATGATGATATACAAAATAAAACGGCTGCAACTTTCATCCAAAGTTGTTGGCGACGATTATTGATAAGAAAAGAACTCCAAAGGCTTCAAAAAGAGGCTAAGGAATTTTCCATTCAACTTGTTGGTGATTCAAGGATGATACAATCCAGGCAAGGTCAAATTTGGATTTTGACGTAAAAAATGCACCTATCCAGTTTTACGGCAACAGTCATAATTCTCAATCCGACCGTTGGATCAAACTGAAATTTTACGTGGAGTCTCCTAACATGTTTTCCTACCATAGTTTAAAATGTCAGGTCAATCAGAGTTTGGTAAAGTATCGAAACATGGGTCAACAGAGGATGTACGAATTTTGTTATTTACTTTCTTTTGACTTGTGGACTTCCTATTTGGCTAGGATTCTTTTCCTGAAAGGATGTGGCAGCTTATTTTGAGAATATCCTAATTCTCCAAAGATCTTTAATGGGCTGCAACATAGTTTCCATGTATGGTAAGGATTCATAAATGTTCAGAATCTTTTTCTTACAAGGATTCCTTATTCATCCTAGCTACAAAAAGGAAAGAAGACTTCAAAATAAATTTTACCTTCAGATCAGATTTCCTAGTCTATTTGGGACTTTTTAATGGTGACAAATCTAATTCTAGCATATTTAGGATGGTAATTTTTGAATTTTTATTATTTTCTTCTTAGTCTTTGGGTTATTATTACTTATTTGGGTCAATTGTAAATGGGCTTAATATAAGTCCACCTAAAGGGGGTCTATTAGGGTTTATTTAAGTCTAAAGTTAGTATAAATAAAGGCATAACCAGACATGTAAGTTAGACAATTCAGATTAATTAAACTTCTTGTTTGCCACACTTTGTGTGTGTGTGTTGGTGAGATAATCTCCCTTCTATGGTTCTCTAATGAACTGAAAAATGACTTATCAACGAACAACTATCTTCGTGGCATCATCCTTATACTTCTCGTTCGCGAATCAATATTCGTTAGGTGGGGGTTTCCGTTTCCAATAGTGCTGGTGCCTAGGTACAAGTTATCTTTGGGTCACACTCCTATCAAACCTGATTTACTTGGCTTTCCGGGAATTGATGTCTTTGCGTGTTGGTTGCGTGACCACGTGATCACGAGGTTCGCATCAGGTGGGGAAATTTCTAGTGTTGTTGTGATTAATGATGGTGAGGCTGTGGGTTTTTTTTTCTTCTGGTTAGAGGTAAATGTGCTATTGGTTTATTGGCCGAGAGGGATGAGCCTGTGAATGGGGTGATGGTGAAGGGTGGAAGTCTATGGCCTTGGGTTGAAAAGAAATGAAAATGGTGGTGTTGAATGTTCTTGGTTCAATGAATTAGAGACTCTATTCTTGGTTGTTTTCCACTGTTGTGTCCTCTTGAGATAAAATTAAATCAAATTAAGCTATTTTTTAAAAAAACATTTCTTCAATCAAACCTTATTTTAGCCTAAAAATTTCAAAATTTAATTTTGTTATTTATAATATCCGATCATCATGTGTTTAATTTCAACTCTAATTTTTTTTTTTATGATTTTTCAGATTTTCTAGACATATAAAAATTAAATAAAAATAAAAAAATAATGAAATGATTAAAATTAAATAAAATATATATTTATTTTTATTTTTAAAAAATATATAAAAAATAGAAATGTAGAAGTTGGGTTATGATAGTTTTTGTGAGAGAAAAAAAGAGAGTATTGAACCATAAAGACCAATTATATTATTAAGTATTGAAATTTATCAAATAATTGCTATTGAGAAATCAAATTGAATTTTTATATAATTAACCATATAAAATAAACTAAATTGTTTAATAAAAAGTAAATTAAAAGAAAAGGAGAATAAAGTTTATGGTTGTAGAGATAATAAAAATAAATCTAGAGCTTTTGATTTTATCTAAGTAATCTTACATGATTTATTATTCCTTGTTAGAACATTTCAAATTCTCATGTTCATGTTAATGATTAAAAATCCTTCAATTATTGAATATTTTTTCTCGAACAACATTAAAAATTTCCACCTAATAATTCAACATTTCTCTACGTAAATTAAATTATTTGAAGATTCATTAAGTTCTATGAATTTTTCTTAATTTAAAATCACATTAATCACAATAAAGTATCTTTATCTTTGCTCAACTATCTAAATTATCCCTTTCTCTTTTTTTGGTTTCAATGGTAAAAAAATCTCCTTTTTCTTCAGCTTTGGTCATGGTATCATCCCTTCATCTCCTTCTTTTTTTGTTCTAAAATCTTAATTTTTTTGTTTCTTGATTTTCCTTCCAAAACTGGCAAATTATAACCCTTGACTTAGATCCCTATTTTAGCTATCAGAATGATTAATTTTGAGAAAGTAATAAACACAAAAGTTGTATAAGATCTATTAAGTTTCTTTTGCCACCAAGATCATATAATTTTGATATTTGTAGAGAATGTTATGCTTGATTGACCGAAATATATTCTTGAATTTTCTGGTATAAAATATTCCTATTCTTACAATAGAAAATTTCACTCTCCTCCTTTGATGCGAACCTCGTGATCACGCAACACACACGCAAAGACATAATTTCCCAAAAAGCCAAGTAAATCAGGTTTGATAGGAATGTGATACAAAGATAACTTGTACTTAGGCACCAACACTATTGGAAACAGAAACCCCTATCCAACGAATATTGATTCGCGAACGAGAAGTATAAGGATGACGCCATGAAGTCAGTTGTTATTCGATAAGTCATTTTTCAATTCTTTAGAGAACCAAGAAAGGGAGATTATCCCACCAATACACAACAAGTGCAGTAAAAGAAGTTTATTGATCTGAAAATTGCATAACCTTATATGTCTGGTTATGCCCTTATTTATACTAACTCCAAACTAAAATAAACCCTAATGGACCTCTTATGTGGACTTATATGATGCCCACTTACAATTAAACCCAAATAATATAAATAAACCCTAAACTAAGAAGAAAATAATAATAACAATAACAAATCCAAATTTAATATCCTAAATATGATAGGATCAGATTTACTGCCCTTTAAAAGTCCCATATAAGGTAGGAGAATCAAATCCGAAGTTGCCTCTTCTTTAGTTTCCTTGTTTTGCAAAGTATTCTTAGCTGACTTGAAAACTTATTTAATGATAGATTCCTACTAAAATAATTGTTTCTATACATCATAAGAATTCCACATTAATATGGAGTCCATACCACACATGAAAATGATGTTGTTGCCCATTAAATATCCTTGTAGAAAAAGAATCCTAGCTAAATAGAAAGTCCACAAGTCAAAAGAAAGTAAGGAACAAAATTTGTATAACCTCTGTTGACCAGTATTGCGATACCTTCCTGAACTCAGATTGATCTATACTTTTAACCCAGTGTTGGATAACATGTCAGGAGACTCCACGTAAACTTTCAGCCCGATCCAACAGTTAGATTGGAAATTATGACTGTTGCCGTGAAACTGGATAATTGTGCATTTTATGTCAGAATTCAAATCTGATTGTTTTTTTGTTGTTGCACGGATCGTATCATCCTTCTTTTCTTTTTAAAAAGTGTTCACAACCTCTTCAAGATAAATTTTCTCATTTAAATAGCTTCTAAATGATCTTTCAAGGATTTATTTCTTCCTATACATAAAAACTTTACAAAATAGAATTATTTAAAATAACCTAGCATAAATTAGAAGTAAAAGTATGTAAAAATTGTATGAAAATCAAGCACATCAAATACCCCTAAACTTACCTCTTATTTGTCGTTAAACAAGGAAAAATAGAAAAAAAAAATTAAAAACAAGAATTGATTTAATTCATACAATTTGTTGCCTCAAATAATGCCTCATGTTTATAATCCAAAGGAATCATTCGATATCACACAAGTCCTAAAGTTAATTCAAAATTCAATTCCACCCCATTATCGATTCTCTAATTCATGCATACCTATTATACTCATTCATTATTAGCTCCCAAGATGATTTTTTTTATGTATACAAGTAAATATGAAATGGATCTCTAGTTATGACATTGATATTTCAAACTCTATAGGCTTGCTTTTGAAATCACTCTCCACTAATGTAGAATAAAATATAACTAAGGATTAATAGATTTTTATTAGGCTTGTAATGTAAGGCTAAGGTGAGGACTATAAAGAAAGGATAGGATTTAGACAAAGTAAAATAAAACTTTTTTTTCTTCCAAAAAAACATACATCATGTAATATTAACCAATGATCACAATGTTTTTTTCTTTTTTTTTTCAATTCTTAAAAAAAAAACTTCCTAACACCTCGTTGACTTTTCACAACCTTAAACTTATGACTTTGATAACTTGAGATGTTACTCATACCTTACATGCTCTTCAAAGAATGATATTGCGTAAACTTTGTTCTCTTAAAAAGTGAGGATATTAGTGTTTAAGATAAAATAGAAAAGGGAATATAATGTTCTTTAAAAATTATAAGGCAAAAATATAATTCGAAAAAGCTCAAAGGGATATGATAGGATATAAAGTCAAATTATAGGATAGGATGTTTTATCAATAGGTGAGGATATTAGTGTTTAAGATAAAGTTTACTTATAGACTTTCTATCTCTCACATCTTACATGTTCTTTTAAGAATGATATTGTGTAAACTTAGTTTCGTTGAAAGATGAGGATATTAGTGTTCAAGATCATTTGGACAAGGAATTTAACATTTTAAAAAAAATTATAAGGCCAAAGTATAATTCAACAAAGCTCAAAGAGGTGACTATAGATAAAGATGATAAATAGGTAAGCTTGAAAAGTTCAATCAATTCACATAAAATTTACAATATTTACAATATTCAAATTTAAACAAGTTTTAGAGTTTTTTGAGATCATCCAAATTTACAATATTCACATAAAATTTATCTAGGTACACAAAAATATTGATGATTTTGATAAACAATCAATGAAAATAAAAAATCTTAAATTAAGCAAAATCAAGTTAGGGATTAACAAATAGACTTAAACAGTAAGAGGTTTTTGTAAAAATTATAATTAATTAAGCAAAATCATAGGCTTTTTTTATTCACCAACCAATTCTCGATTTCCAATTGAATGTTCTTGAAAGTGCAACCATGTAACTAATTGAAGAGCCCCTAAACTTATGCAAACTTATAATGATAAGGTTCAACCTTGTGATACAACCCAAGCAAGGTTAGATTCGGATTTTGGTATAAATTTTATACCGTCCAGTTTTACGTTATTGAGCATAACGTCAAATCTAACTGTTGGATCGAGGTGAAACTTTACCAAACGATTCCAGATGTATTTGTCTATGTCGGGGTAAACTTTCAGGTGAATCAGAGTTCAGAAAAGACTTGCGACATAAATCAAAACAGTCTGTATGAATTTTGTTATTTAGTTCCTTTTGACCTTTGGACTTTCTATTTGGCAAGGATCTTTTTTCTAAAAGGATGTGACAGCTTGTTTTGGAAATTTTCTAGTTTCACAAGAATCTTTAATGAGCTGAAACATAATTTTCAAGAGTGGCAACAATTCATTAAGGATTCCTTATTCATCCTAACTACATAAGGAAAGAAGTGCTGGTGCTATTTAATGACAAATTAATTATTTTTATTATTTTCTTTCATTTTTGGGCTTAATTAAAACTTTGTTTTGAGTTAGGATCCAAGGCTTGTTTGGATCAGGTTATAGGCTTTTCAGTTTAGAGTTTTTGGGTCAGTTTTGAGTGGACCTCATGTAAATCCACATAAGGTGTCTATTAGGTTTAATTTTTCAACAACTATTTAAACTTATGTAACCAAAATTTCAGCAAGCATTGATGAATATTACTTCTGAATTTTTCAGTTTTAACGTGTGAGAGTGATTCTTGTATTCTTCAGTTCTTGAACGAATTGAATCTGACTTATCGAAGATTAACTGGATTCGTGGCATCATTCTACTTCATTCCAATAGTGTTTGTGTCTTGGGGCAGGTTTTCATTGTGTCACACTCCTATCAGACCTTTTTTCAGCTTTCCGGGATCAGATCTCAATCTTGATTTGAGGTTACGTGACCACAAGGTTCACATCATACAAAAAGAAAAATAAATAAAAAAACTAAACTAAAAATAAAAAGAATAATGAAATAAAAATAAAATAAAAACTTGGGTTGCCTTCCAAAAAAACACTTTGTTTAAAGTCTTTAGCTAGACATTCTTCAGATCATTATTTATAACTGTCAAGATTAATTGATGGAAAGTCTTTGTGTGCTAAATTCTCCATCTACATAAGGCTTTAACCTCTATCAATTAACCTGGAACTGGACTTACTCACGCACTATTTGAGATTGGATAGATAATTCCAACATCTATGAGCTTTAAACTTCTTTATAAACTATTGACATTGATGGATTCAATCTTCATTGTGGTTGAACTATTAGCTTTAAACTATCCTCCATTAAAATCTTATGCATACAAATTGAAGGACTAATTCCCTTTATATCCGAGATTATCCATCCTAATTATGCTCCCTTAGAACTCTCAACAACATTTCCTCCTCTACATCACTCAAATAACTATTAATAATAATTAGAAAAATAAAATCTTGGCCTAAGAAGACATACCTAAAATTTGATAGAAGCGGTTTGAGCTCAAGTTTAGGAAGTTCCTTACTTGATGATGTTTGCATAAATGAATCTAGCTCTTTAAATTTTTGCTTTATGAAAAGATGAAAAGATGTTGCAACTTCCAAATACCTCATACATTCTCTAACATCTTCATTCTCAGATTTAAGAGTTGTAGAAAGAGTTACCTAAAGTGGCAGCTTTAAAAATCTAGCCCTAAAAGTTTCAGCCACCACTAGGTCCATATCACTAATTTGAAAATAAGAATGTACTTCAAAAGGAGACTCTATAGTCTTAACTATATTAAAAGTGACCTCATCACGAACCCTCAAAATAAGTTTCCCTAGTTGGACATTAATTAATGATCTTCCTCATTCTCCTTCATATCTAGCTTTTTAAAATCAATTTGAAAACTAAACTTGTCCACCTTTACCAAAACATCTTTAATGATGGCTTTCAAGTACTTGATAAATCTATATGCTAATTGTAAAGAGATTGTAATAGGCTTTGATGAAAGAGTTAGTCTGGATGGTAATCATAAAGCACAGGTGGTGAAAACACTTCATGAGAGTGTGCAGTAACAGATTGAAAAGAGGAATCATGTGTATGCGACCAAAGCCCAATAAGAGGCGCAAACATGTTGTCTTTCAGCCCGGTGATTGGGTTTGGATGCACATGCGCAAGGAGAGATTTCCGGCCTATAGGAAATCAAAGCTACAACCACGAGGAGATGGGCCATTTTAGATCCTTGAGAGGATCAATGACAATGCTTATAAAGTTGATTTGCCAGGTGAGTTTGGTGTTAGTGCTACCTTTAATGTTTCTGATCTTGCTCTGTTTGATGTAGGTGATGATTCGAGGTCGAATTCTTTTGAAGAGAGAGGGGATGATGCGGATCAGCCCAACACCAAGCGTAATCATGCCAACGACCCATTGGAGGTGCCAATTAGGCTAATCACAAGATGATGCGAACCTTGTGATCACGTGGTCACGCAACCCACGCAAAGACACCAATTTCCGGAAAGCCAAGTAAATGAGGTTTGATAAGAGTGTGACACAAAGATAACTTGTACCTAGGCACCAGCACTATTGAAAACGGAGACCCCCACCCAACGAATATTAATTCGTGAACGAGAAGTATAAGGATGACGCCACGAAGACAGTTGTTCTTCGATAAGTCGTTTTAAGTTCTTTAGAGAACCAAGAAAGGGAGATTATCCCACCAACACACAATAAGTACAGCAAGAAGTTTATTGATCTGAAAATTGCGTGACCTTACATGTTTAGTTATGCCTTTATTTATACTGACTCTAGACTTAAGAAAACCCTAATGGACCCCCCTTAGGTGGACTTATATGAAGCCCACTTACAATTGACTCAAATAAGTAATAATAACCCAAAAACTAAGAAGAAAATAATAAAAATAATAAAATTCCAAAAATTATCATGCTAAATATGGTAGAATCAGATTTGTCACCCTTAAGAAGTCCCAAATAAACTAGGAGAAATCTGATTTGGAAAATTTGTGTTGTTGCCCCCCCTTGATTAGCTTGAATTTCCTTATTTAACTTGGACAAATAAGAAAACAAATTTTCTCCATAGGCTGGACGGTTAGGAATTGAAGCTCCGGGCACAAGATCAATTTGATGTTCAATCCCCCTTAATAGTAGTAATCCATTAGGGATGTCTTCAGGGAATACATCATCAAACTCCTGCATCAAAGAAACAGCCACACTAGGAATAACATAATCAAGATCGTTAGTGTTAAAATAAGCCTCCTTATACACAAGTAAGAT